>TBL_comb47_HYPODRAFT_10000381_pt1 | contig 58735 bp, 50 predicted proteins | sample TroBogypolimnion_40_FD_10682 | JGI IMG/M metagenome (IMG submission 10682)
GTGCCGTAAAACCTCAATCATCCGTAGATGTAGATGAGTCGGACACCTTCGGTGTCAACCTGGAATTTCCTTCGGAAATTCCTTGGCGAAGCTCATCGAAATCGATGGATGATAAGCCCCCTGACAATATTTCTATGACCAAAATATCATTATTGAGAATCTTTGAAGAAAAAATGCTTGAACTTATACCAAAAATCAAAGAGAAATCTGCCGGAGAAACGGATTTGATTACAATTGGAAAGAATATGACAGTTATCTTAGATACCATTCCCAATCTAGATGCGATTACTCATGTTATTATTGAGAACCAGATTTCTCCTTTAGCTAATCGTATGAAAACTATACAAGGTATGTTGGCACAATATTTTATTATTAAAGGTTCACCTACTCTTATTATAGAATTTGTTTCTTCTTTTAATAAATTGAAAGATTTCACTAAGACAGGGGATATGTCAGATTACAAGCAACATAAAAAGGATAGTATTGTTATTTGTCAACGTTTTTTAGATAACAATGAGAACCTGGTAAAATGGAAAGATTTTCTTTCATCAACCAAACGCGATGATTTGGCCGATTGTTTTTTACAAGGGATTTGGTATATGAAAAACAAAAAGAATATTGTGTATAATGAGAACCTTTGTATAACATCCATATAATGATTCGTATAATATGAATTTAAAAATTATATTGTAAACATAACTAATGGAATCGATAGATATTGGACTGAACGATTTAGAACCCATCAATCTCAATTTTAGTGATAACGCGTCGTCATCGTCATCGGTCAATTTTGGACCAGGCGTAGAACTCCTTATGAACAATTCAAAACGCAATTCCAGCAACAACGTGAATATTGATTTGGGAGAACTGGACAATTTAGAGAAGGAATTGAACGAATTATCAGGTAATTCGAGTCAATCAACTACCACAAAGAATCTAAGTAATTTATCAGGGTTCGCTTCAAACTTGTTTGGATTCGATGCACCGACACAATCCACCAACGAACCCACCTATGATAAAAACGATTCCAATTTAGGACAAGCGACGAAAGAAAGTATTGGTAATACCAAAACTTGGGACGGGTTCGCTAAAATGAATGATATCCCCACCACAGATATGCCGTCGGCGAAAATGACCGATCGTGAGAAGCGCCGCAAGAAGAAGATGATGATAAAGAAATTAGAAGAATGGTATGAGAAAGGTCTTATAAAAAACATCTCTCATTTTAACAATGATTCTGTATATGAAGAAGTTGAAGATGAGTATGAGAGTGCACTGGAAGACAAACGCAAAAAAGACAGCACCAAATTGATGGGGTGGTGGTTCATGACTTTTGTCAATTCAGTCGAGTATGCCAACGCAGCATTCAATCCGTTTGATATCAATTTGGACGGTTGGGGTGAGCAAATATCCGAGGATATTGACAGTTATGACGAGATTTTTTCGGAATTGCACGAGAAATACAAAGGTGGTAAGTTGTCACCCGAACTTTCACTGCTTCTCCGACTAGGATTCAGTGCAGCCGTTGTCAATTTCACCAATAAAGCCTTGTCTACGGCCACCCCCGGTTTCAATGATGTGATTCGCCAGAGTCCAGAGTTGATGCGTATGTTTACTAATGCTACTGTGAGCAGTATGAGCCAACAATCACCTGGATTTGCATTTGCCAGCAATTTGATGAACAATCCCGACCAAATCAATAACTCTTTCGGACCACCACCTGCACCCGTTGAAACCAAAAATCAGGCACCACCGGCGCGCCCCGGTAACATGCAATACACTCCAGCACCCAACAATTCTAGAACCAATGTGAATCCCCGACAAGACATTAATGCTGCACGTGGGAGTATGTTCAGAGAACAAGGTGTTGAATTAAATAACAATTTTGTGGATATTAACCAACCTGAACGGTCGGCGCGCACTAGCACACCACATGGGTCAAGCTTTGCACAGACACCACAAGTATCAAATTTTGTACCGAATTCCAACCCTCAATCATCAACCAATTCCATCCCTAATTCGTTTTTCGGTAATGGTGTAACAATGATAAATAATCCGGATAACAATACTAATACCATCAATCGTCAGGAAATGCGTGGTCCACAAAATTCCGACATTGACAATATTTTATCAGGATTGAAACCCAAGACCGTAGCAATACCTACACAACAAATGCCTATACTTGAAGACGACTCCATGATTTCTATTAGTTCTTTGAAAGATTTGCAGAATACTAATATGCCCAAACGCGGGGGTCGCCGCAAGAATCGCTCGGACAAAAACACAGTGTCTCTTGATTTGTAAAAAAGTATATTTATTCGAATAATTATACTTTTTATTTTTTGTTCAAAAATAATCTTGTTATTAATGAAAACATTCCACAATAAACGACTGTGCCCAAATTGATACCATAGGATAACACATTTTTAATTATAGTTTTATTTCTACAAATATCGTATATTTTATTTATATTGCGTTCAAAGACAGTTTCGTTGTATATATTTATATCCTGACTAGGGATTTGTGAATGTATAAACATGTATCGCATAAAATTATTATATTTTACATGTAATTTTGTATAAAAATGAACTACAAACATGGGTAAATATGTTGGATAAACAATATAATGTAATTTTAACAAAATACGCGAACTATCATCTATAATAGAAGAGTCTCGACATATGGAATGAACATCGCGATTATAATCAAATGCTAAAAATTCATTTTTTTGTAAGAAATATTTTTCACCAGTAATAGGAAACGATGTATATATAGATGAATTCGCATTAATACATGCGATACATCTATATACTTTGCAAAATGGAAGAAAGAAAAAAGGTCCATCCAAATGGTCAGTTTCAAATACTTTGTCTGAACCTCCAGCCCCGATAGAAGAGATATATAATTCATTCATCTCGCTAATAGGTAATATTCCTACCTTTATAATGTCAGTATTGTTATTGTTAAGTAATATTTGGTATTTAATGGTGCCATCCTTTATTATATTTATAAAATTTATTATATGGCTAGGTAAATTACTTTCGAATTCATGAAACGTATTGGATAAGATGTGTGTCGCATTGTTAATAAACAAATTAATCGCATTCAAAGCCTCTATTTCATTTTTATTAAAAATAATACATTTGATTGCCATAATAAACCTTATGTAATTATCAGATATTATTTCTAAATTTTTTTATTATATTGTTTCGACAAAATGTTGTTATTGGAGTAAAACGTACATAATCACGAAGTGATTCGAAACGTTTTCTAGATTCGTTTCCTAGAATCGACAAAGTCGATTCGGAAACGAATGAATTTATAACAATATTATTTTTATATTCATCATAATTTGTGCCTGACCATAGACGTTTTAACAAAAAATTATCGTATTTAATTTGTGGGTTCTCTAATTTAAAATAATGTACTTCTAATTCTGCCGAAATTCTTATATTCATAAATTCAACGGCATTATACCAAAGTTCGTTAATGTCATTTTCTGACAAAATTGTGAATCTATTTTCAATAAAGCGTACATAATGAGAATTCGAAAACGTCACATTTTTTTTTCTTTTTTTTTCTTCACTTTTCTTTAGTGGAGAGGTTGTAATCTTAGTTAGTGAATTTTTTCTTATGGATGAACGTAATGACCTTTCTATTTTACCGTTGAAAGTAACGTAAACTAAATTATTTATATTATCCGCATTTTTTTCTACTATCGATTCGGGAAAACATTTAATTTCATGATTTTGCGCCGCCTGATCAGAAAATCTTCGATTTTCAAGCGGCTCTGCAAAACCTTCAAATTTGCATGTCATCAACTTCTATATTTTATTTAGAAAAAATAAGTCTAAATATAGAAATAAACTTATTTAACGAAATAACATAAAAATATTCCTTATTATACAGATAATGTTATTTGGTATTTATTATGTGGATATTTTTTTAACCCTTTTTTATATGTATTTTTTTGATTATTATACGCTTTTTATCCCAAATATTGAATCGATTAAATCATATTCTATTAATCTTGCCGTAGTATCCATTAACAAATATACTGAATATTCATTGATAGCACAAAAAATATATACATCCAATCCAATTATTCAAAAAACCGGAACTATTGTATACAATATATATTTATTATGTCATAAAACTATCTATAATTATAAAATAGAGCCAAATATCACATTAACTGGCAAAAAAATTAACGTATGGATAAACACTATCTTATATTTGGATGATTACCATAATTTTGAAGAATCTTATGATTTTGTAAGCATAGAAAATGAGAGTGGAGTATTTTGTGCAGACCCATCAAGACACCCTGAAAGGGTGTCGGGTCGTGGGTCGGAACAAAATATACAACCATGTTTGTTTATGTATAATGATATTGTTGATAAAAATAAATATATCGATTATTCAAATTATTTGATGATAATGAAATTTTATAACTCCTACTTAGTGCATATAAATATGAATAACGATGATGATAATGATAATAAGAACACGAAACAATTTTTATGCAAACCATCTTGCGTATCATTTCTTACCATACAATATACACATCCACGTCAACCACAACCAGTATCGATTGTTCTCCCAAAGGGCATGTATACCGTAGGTAACGAATTATTTTCGCCCATTTTTGTTTTACGATGTTTGAAATATCAGACCCAATCGTATTATTTTGATATGAATTACAGTTTAAAAATCATTGACAATAACATTGAAATTGTCAAATTAACTAGCAAGCAATATATCAAAATAGAAGAAAAATCATACAAAATATTCCAAATATAATAATACAAGTAAAAAACATAAAGGTAAAACAATATATATTGTTACGGGTGTATTGTAATAATGGATACCGACCCAAACTCTTCCGAACTTCGTTCTTCAGAGTTAGGAGGTTTCCTTACACAAGCAAAGCTTGCTACGGTAAACACTCCACAACGAGCATTAATTGGTAAATGGGATTTATATTACCATTTACCACATGATAAGAATTGGGATTTATCCAGTTACAAGAAAATAATGGCAAATATTGATAATGTAGAAAAAGTGATTGCAATCAATGAAAGTTTACCCGAGAACATAGTTAAACATTGTATGTTGTTTGTTATGCGCGAAGGTATAACACCTATGTGGGAAGACCCCAAAAACCGAACGGGTGGTTGTTTTTCATTCAAAGTAATCAATAAACAAGTCCATTTAGTATGGAAATCCTTGTTCTATGCTATGTGTGGTGAGACACTTTGTGTTGACAAAAAATATAATTCGTTCATTAACGGTATTACTATTTCACCCAAAAAAAATTTCTGTATTATCAAAATATGGTTGGACGGGTGTTCGTTACAAGACCCTAATATACTTGTCAGTATTCCTAATTTGATGAAACAAGGGTGTTTGTTCAAAAAACATGAACCTGAATTCTGATTTTACTGAGCTATGTTGTAAAGTAGTAAAATATATTGTTAGCATAAATACGTTTAGAAACAAAATTATTAGTCTATTTATAAAATATATTATATAAAATTATTCCATGTGCGAATTAGATGCTTATATATCACCAAATAACGAGATTAATCAACCCATATATACATTTATTCATATACCCAAATGCGGGGGTTCACCTGTAGAAGAATATTTTGATAAACATTATAATAAACAAATTTTTGGAACCACACATAAATGGTTATGCACCAAAGATAACAACCCGATTGTTATTATTCGTGAACCCATAGAACGATTTATATCCCTTTATCATTATTGGAAAAACGGTAGTCATGGACGCAATTCACGCAATCAAGAATTCATCGATAAATACGGAAATTATACCATCAGTGATTTTATCCGCACGTTTAAATCGTGCGTCCCTGCTATTAAAGGTAATTATATGCATGAGTTGTCAGTAGGATTTACCTGGCGAGTGCATTTTTTTAAACAAGTATACTGGATTCCCCCTGAATGTTTCGCGAATTCGATAGTGATTCTTTATAACCATGATTTGAATGAAAAGATTCATCAAGTATTGGATTATATTGGAGTGGAAGATAAAGGTATCTTTCTAGAAAAAAAAAATGCGACGCGCAAAAAAACAAACGAAGATATCACGATTAGTGACGAAGATATGACATGGTTAAAAGAATGGTTCAAAGAAGATTTTATCTTATGGGAAGCGGCACAACATTTGCCGCAATTGTTCAAAAAAGTCATATAAAATACTACAAAATTGATGGTTTTTATTGTTATATACGAAATATATAACAATAATATTATGGTGTTGGAAAAAACTATCTTTGTCAGGTCGGTGCGTCGTGAGATTGTGTATCTGGTCGGTAAAACACAATATGAGAATTTTGATATTATCGATGCGTCAGGAGAAAATGATGTATGGTTTCATATTGATGGGTTTCCATCAGGTCATGTCATTGCTCGCATCGACGATTTAACGATGGATAAAAAACAAAAACGTGATATTGTTACACAAGGTGCTGTATTATGCAAACAACATTCGAAATACAAAAGTGATAAAAATGTGAAAATTGTTTATTCAATGATAAAAAATATTCAAAAAACAGCAGAGGTAGGTCAAGTTAGAGTATCTAATCCGTCGTATGTGGTTATTTAGAATCAGAATCTGATGACTGAGATTTACTAGTTTTACGTTTTTTGTGGTCAGGACTATGAGATTTTGAGCGTTTCCTTCTAGTTTTACCTGTTAACTTCACCATGTCGTCACTAGTCGGACTGCTAGAATGTCCATTATCGTATATTTTTCTCCAATCTTTTAATGGATGCTTAACTAATTTAAAACCAGGGGCTTCCATTTTAATACGTTTCGAATTATTTGGTGCATGTGCGCCTTCTGGTAAATATGTCCCTTCCTCTTTTTTAAGACATAACTTAATTACTTTATTAATTTGTTGAGGTGTATAAGATATGCTGGTATAATCGGCTTTTTGTTGACATTTTAAATGAACAATATACATTATTGCCAAAGAATCATTAAACTCAAATTCTGTTCTTTCTTGTAATTTATAAAATAGTTTATATGCTAATTTAATCATATTTTTAACTTTATTGTTATTATTGTTTACATATTCTTCAATTAAATCATAATCTAACCATCTATCAGTCATAGTAAAATAATCTTCAGCGTCTTCATAAATAATTGTTTCTAAACGAGCTAATGCTCTATCAGTTCCTTGTTGTGATTCAATATTACTTACAATTACTGGATTAATAGCAATCATGTAACTTTCTTTGAGTGAACGAATCATTTTTTTACCTTTTGACAATAAAAAATTTCCAATTGAAGTAGCTGTGCTATGCATAGTTTTTACAATTTTAGCATGCATTTCGTGTTGTTTTTTGGCGTTTGAGTATTCTTTGTCAATTTTTTTGAGAAATGCTTTTTCTTCATCATTTAACACGACTTCTTGATTCCATTGATTTTTATTTTGCGATTTAACTGAAGATAATGAACTAATATTCGAATCTATTGTATGTGCTTTACTTTCATGCGTTGATGCACTCATAATTTTTTATATATTATACAGATATTTTAATCCAATAAACACATCAATATATCAAAAAATTATCGTGTCATCTTGAACTGTTTCCAAGATACATTTTTTCCCTCGACTTCTGGTTCTTTTTCCGCAACACCATGCTCTTTGTCTAAATTGTCGGCGCGCTTCATCGCTGAATCCACATACAATTCTTTCAATATCTTACCTACCATAACAGACCCCTCATGTTGGTCAACCTTGTTATCCTCTATTAATTTTAATACAGCAAGCAATTTCGTCATAATGGTTAAATCAAGTTCATCTTTTAACAATTTGTTAAATATATCTGTATAGTTGTTGTATAAAAATGGACATTCCACTTTGCAATGTTCTATAAAATCCTCTTGATTATCAAACGAATTGCAGTTTTTAATGGTATCTATTTTGCGAATATCATTACGTAATTTTACACTATGTTTTAATTTACGTATCGTTTCACTGTTGTTGACCGAATCACTTTGGTCCAACATTTTTTTCAAATTTAGTCGTTCGTCATTTGAAAGAGACATACCAAATATATAATCATATTTTGGAATGATTTATTTATACTGTTGCTATATCAATAATATAATTTAGTGAATTCTCATCATCTTCGTTCAGGAGAATTGGCGCAGAAACTCCGTTCTTCGAACTCTGTTTATTGCTTATTCGTTGACGGATTCCCGTAGGGAATCCTTGGCAACGAATCTAGGTTTTGCGCCGCCTGTGGCTATGCATTCGTTGTCGGATTCCCGTAGGGAATCCTAGACAACGAATCTAGGTTTTGCGCCGCCTGCGGCTCTGCAAAACCTTCAAAACCTTCAAAATCCCGCAAAGAATATCTTCGATTATCTTATATCAAATGAATACCAGTGGCCAATTGCTAATATGTGGTTTTGTTTTATTTGTGGTTATTTTTGTCTCTTTATCCTCAGCGCCGGTGGTATTACCTTATTCGAAATCGGAATTGTTCTCCAAAGAATATCCTTATGAGGGATTTGCAGGTGTTGCCGACGCAGCTGTATCTGTTAATTCTTCCGTTCCCGCCACTGCAACAACAACTACTGGACCAGTTTTAGTGACGGGATTTAACGGATTACAATCATCCCCATCGGCACCCGAGACACCTTTAGATATATATTCCCAATTACCTGTGGGCGGAAAATGTGGACCTTCTCCCTATAGTAACTCTCAAGGATATTTATGTTTGGATAAAAACGCAAGCGCTATGCTAACCCAACGCGGAGGAAATGCCACAGGTAAAGATGCGCAAATAGGTCATTAGGTCATTCGTTGTCGGATTTCCGCAGGAAATCCTAGGCAACGAATCGAGAAAACGTTTCGAATCACGTAGTATGGGAGCCGAATGCTCCCAACCTGACACCCAGTAGGGGTGTCTTGGTGATTCTGTACGTTTTACTCCATTATGAATCTTTTGTTACATAACATTTATCACAATACACGATTTCTGTGGTCCGGTCCAGGTCGATATCAATTGAATCGTTGACAAAATGATGGTCACATAATGTTGGTGATACATCCGTCTCATGTTTTTCAATAAATTCTTTGACCAAATCATTGATATTGTCAATATCCGGTTCCATTGTATCGCTACAACGCATCAACATTTTTTCTAACAATTGTTGTATTTCTTTCATTGAATTGATGATGATACTATTGATTTGATTTTCATATTCTTTCGGATTTTTTTCCATGATTTATCTCTAATAATATAAAATTTTATATTTATATTATTTTGGTGTAATAGATTGTTTATTTGCATTCTCCACTCGTGCATTTTTCAGGAGATTTACAATCTTTGTCATCACTGCATTTAGTCGCCATGCCTTCCATGCGCATACTGTGACCCATGCTCTCACCAAAACGCCACAAGGGTTTATGAATTAGGCTCCAGACCACGGCAAAGACGAGACCGTGCGTGAACGCAACGGTCAATTTACTCGCCTTGGGAGGGAGGGATAGCAAGATGTTGGGAGTAAGAGCCACGAAAAGCAAGATGAGCACAATAAAAAGAAAAGCGTTCATTCTTTATACACTATCTAAACAAAAAAAAGATTTTTTTATCCTTCCTAAATTTTATACGTTCTATCACATCCAGCATTTTATACATACATGGCTAACAAACTCTGATTTTGATTTTCATCATTCTTCAACAAAACATCCGCGTGTTTGCGCAATACTGTAAATGGAAATTCCACCTTAATATCAATCTTCTTGGCGAATATATTGTTCTCCGGTTTAACGAGTCGGAACAGATTGAGTTTCGTATAAATGATTTCTAAACATCTCTTCAAATTACGCACCCCGTCTTCATTTTTGGTGAAACCCTGAGTAGAAATGATATATTGAATTGTATCATCAGGAACAATAATATCACTATCATTAAAATTTACTTGTTCCCGAATCTTAGGTAATAAATAATTTTTGGCAATCACCGTTTTTTCTTTGCTATCATATCCTTTGGTTTGAATGCGATACATACGGTCTTTCAAAATGGGATTGACCAAATTTTCATCATTGTAACTAAAGATAAACAAACACTTGCTCAAGTCGAAATCGATTTCCGAAAAGTATTTGTCATGAAACTGATTATTTTGAGTTGTATCGGTTAAATGTGTCAAAATACCCACGATTTCTTGTCCACGCGCAGTATCACTGATTTTATCCAATTCATCGAAATAAATCACTGGATTCATGCACTTACTGTCAATCAATATTTGCACAATTCTTCCCCATATACTTCCCTCATATGTATACGAATGACCTTCCAAAAAGCTGCCGTCACCAGCGCCGCCGAGAGCAATAAAAGCAAATTCTCTACCTAGAATTTTACTGATACCATCCTTAATAATCGTTGTTTTGGCCGTGCCCATGGGCCCATTAATAGCAATTGACGTGCCCATGGCAGATGGATTTGACATCCATTGACCCAACATTTGCATTACTTGAATCTTGGCGTCATCTAAACCATAAGCACATTCATCAAGTGTCTTCTGTGCATTTTCAAGAAATTCGCTACACGCATCTGGTCCATCATCCATGCTCACTGATAGGTTCTTATAGACACCAAACGGAATCTTCATGAAATTATCTACCCAATTTTTGATTTTATGATATTCGGGGTCAGACGGGTCCATGGATTTCAGGGCATTCAGTTTTTGCATCGCAATGGCTTTGAACTTAGGCGGCATCTTGGATTGCAAAATAGAAAGTCTATACGGTTTTTCAATATGAATGTGTGCATTAATTTCCTTCAAATCCTTCATGATTTTCAACTGCTCTTTGTTAGACAATTTCTTCTTGAAATAATCCATTTCATTGGTTTTCTTTTTTTCTCCCTGAATGAGCTTGTGATAATGTTTTGTATTTTTCATTCTCGTGGTTTTGATAAGTTTGTTAATGGATTCTTTGCATTCGTCGAGCGACTTTCGTAAACTCTGACTTTTTGGTTTCTTCAGAAGTTTATTGGTCAAATGTTTTTTGAGGTCCAGTAATTCCATATATTCATCTTCAATGTCCATGTCTTCCAATACGGCTTCCTCTTCTTCTTTGGACTTTTTCTTGTCCTTCTTATCTTTTTTATCTTTCTTGTTCTTTTTATCTTTTTTGTCCTTCTTCTCGTCCTCTTCTGATTTTGGCAAATTCACTTCTTGATAGTTTTCTTTCATATAGGTCTTTTCTTCATCACTACCGCAATCATCGTCGTCATTTTCGATGAGTTCTTCTGAATCGTCTTCATCACCAAAAAACGCTTCGTAGTCTTCCGCATCGCTCCTTCCTAATCGTAAGATGATATTTACGTTATTGTCTTCATCATCATCGTCTTCATCGTCATAATCATCATCATCATCTGAATCCGATTCATCACTTTCTGTGTCATTTTTTCGTTTATTTTTACGGGATGATTTTTTTGGTTTGGTAGAATGTTTTTTGTTCTTTTTAGTCGGTTTTACCTCTGACTCCTCCGATTCGTCATATTCGTCAGATTCGTCGGAATCTTCTGACGAATCATCAGATTCAACTATTTTTTTTTTCGAACTTTGATTGACCCTGTATTTTTTACCAGAACTCCGCACCATTTCTTTCGAAATAGGTTTGGTTTTTGCCTTATCTTTCGTATCTTTTTTTTTTGATGAAGGAAAATGACGCGAAATATATTTCGCAATACTTTCATCATCTTCATCGTCAGAATCATCTTTAATAATACGTCGACGATTTTTTTTCACAGGAACAATATCTTCCTCACTTTTCTCACTATCACTTTCCTCATCACTATCCACGGTTTCGAAATCATCATCCTCACTATCATCAAATATGTCGTCACTTTCAGTATCGTCATTCGGACGATTTTTTCTGAGACGTCGAGGTTTCTCACTCATATTCTTCTTGATGGATTTAGATACAAAATCGTTCTTGACTCGTGACATAATTGTGCTAATAAGATATACTAAGTAATGTTTATGTTTTTTATATTTATCATTTCAATTTCAATTTTTTGATTATTATGAAAAAATTGATTCATAAAAGGATATAAATATAATTTACAATATATATATTAGTATCTATAATGAGTTCTTCACAGAAGAAAAGAATGAATGAATATAGGGCTCCATCCAAAATCATTGGCGTGCAATTTAGTATGCTATCTCCGGAGGAAATCCGCCGCAACTCTGTTGTGGAGGTTACTTCGCGTGATACTTATATAAATAATAAGCCAGTGATTGGTGGTCTATTTGACCCACGTATGGGTGTATTAGAGCCCGGACTATTGTGTCCTACGGATGGATTGACATACATTGATACTCCTGGTTATTTCGGCCACATCGAATTGGCTCGTCCAGTATTCTTCATTCAACATTTGAAAGAAATCATGAAAATTTCCCGCTGTGTCTGTTTCAAATGCAGCAAGCTATTGATTAATAAAAAACAACATAAACATATTTTGGAATTGCAAGCCGAACAAAGATGGGATTACGTAAGTGTTCTCGCTGCCAAGGTAAAACGATGTGGAGATGCGATTGAGGATGGTTGTGGATGTAAACAACCTGATAAAATCAAATTGGAAGGTATGGCGATGATTCATGCCATCTGGGAAAACATCGAAACGTCGTCCGAAAACAAAAAGATGAAAATCAAGCTTACTCCCGAAATCATCATCAAGATTTTCAAGCGAATTTCCGACGAAGATGTGAGTTTTATGGGGTTCAATCCCGTGTGGGCGCGACCCGAATGGATGGTATGTCAAGTATTGCCCGTTCCTCCGCCAGCAGTCCGACCTTCGGTCAAACACGATGCCCAGCAGCGCAGTGAAGACGATTTGACGCATATTTATTGCAACATCATCAAGACCAACACGGATTTGATGAACAAAATACGCGATAATACGCAATCCAATGCAATAGAGGGATTGACGACGTTGCTCCAATATTTTGTGGCGATGATTGTGAATAACAAAGTCAAAGGGTCGGAGCCGATGGCCCAACGGTCAGGTCGTCCTCTCCAATGTATTATGGGACGTTTGAACAGCAAAAATGGACGTATTCGTGGCAATCTTATGGGAAAACGTGTCGATTTCAGTGCACGTTCGGTCATCACTGGTGACCCCAATTTGTCGATTCGGCAGCTGGGGGTTCCAATGAAAATTGCCATGAACATTACGAAACCCATGGTGGTGAACGACCGTAACCGCGATTATCTGCTCAAACTCATACAAAATGGTCCGGATATTCATCCGGGTGCCAAGATTTTGGAGCGCAAAAACGGTGAAAACATTTCGTTGAGATACGTGGACCGCGCGTCTATACGTCTTGATAACGGAGACATTGTTCATAGACACATGATGGACGGCGATGCGGTTCTCTTTAACCGACAACCGAGTTTGCACAAAATGTCCATGATGTGTCACATTGTGAAAATCATGAAGGTCGGAGATACCTTCAGAATGAATGTCGCAGACACCAAACCGTACAATCAAAATTAGGTTGTCAACAGGGAGCGTGAAAAGCGTGCTACTCCCTAGTGAAGTGGGGGAAACCATTGGTTTCCTCTGCTTTGCAACACTACCAAATTGACGGGGACCCCCTGAGAGCCTTTACTACTACCCTATTGTTGGAAACAACGGATAGGGGATCTTGGTTAATAGCCAAACCCGATAGTAAAAAAGTAAAGGATTGGGAAATCCGCAGCCAAGCCCCTAAACTCGTTATGATAAGAGCATGGGGAAGGTTCAACGACTTGACGATAGTGGATGTCAAATGATGGTCTGATCAACCTGATGATGTATAAAGTAAAGTCTGGTCCTGATTCGAAAGGTCAGGTGAATTTCATATCACTGCGTGAATGATGTGGAATTCTGTAAAACACAACGGCTGATTTTGACGGCGATGAGATCGAGAAATTTGTCTCTAACATGTAGCTGCATTCCAAGTTGTAGACAATACTTGGAATGGAAAACAGTGGAATGTCTACTATTTAACATTTTCGCATGGGATGTTGAATATATATAACTGCATAGTCTTGTAACAAATCATATAAAAAGATGCTCATGTATATACTATATGAATCAAATTTTAAGTAAAGAAGAGTTCCATAAAATAATCGGCGAAATATATAAAATAACAAATACAGTTAACAATAAATGTTATATCGGTCAAACACGAAGTCATCGCTTGAACCATGATAAATACAGACCATTTGGATATTTGGGTAGATTCAACAGTCATATTTCCGAAGCAAACTGTGGCATTAAAAACCACTGCAGATATTTGGATTCGTCCATACGGAAATATGGTTCAGAAAACTTTATTTGTGAGAAAATACTCGAATGTTCTATCGATGAACTAGACGAATATGAAACTTACTATATAAGTGAATTTAAATCCAAATATCCGGATGGTTATAATTTGACAAATGGTGGACAAAAGGCAGGTTATTTAAAGGGTCCAAAAATACTACATTGGGAACCCAATCCTCCTATGCCATTGTCAGAAAGAAAATCACTCAAGCGAAGCGACGTGACTAAACAGTTGATTTCTGAAAGAGTCAAACTTGCAAAAAAAGGTGTTGAACATCGTGAAATGCAAATGAAACTTACTCAAAATCAACACAAAACACAAAAATTTGACCGATTTAAACATGTTACTGTAGATAAAAATAACCTTGAAAAATACATACATATAATTCATAATCAAAAGGAAGATTATGATTATATATGTGTAAAAATACAAGGTAAAAAAGCCGGATTTGTAGGAAAGCATGAAACTCTTCTTGAAATAAAAAAAAGAGCATTACAATTTTTAGATGATTTGGTGCAATGGCAACACGACCAAATTGCGGGAACACCTTGAAGCTCTGACTACCACTCACAACAATGGAAACATATGTGAGGAACTCGGGTAATGACCGAAACCAATGGTAAAAACGTCAGAGATTAGGCAATCCGCAGCCATGCCTCTAAGTCCGCTATGATAAGGATACGAGGAGGGTTCAACGACTTGATGATTGTGGGTCTGAGGGGATTAATCACCTCCAATGAAGGCTTAAGGTAAAGTCTAATCCTGTTACGAAAGTTCAGGCACGTCGGCATTTATACCAAAAATGTAAATGTCGACATGGAATATGCACATGCCCCAAAATGTATTAGCAGAAACAGAATTGCGCACGTTGGCAGCGATTCCCTATCAATTGATTAGTCCCACCGGAAATTCCCCGATTATCGGTATTTACCAGGACTCGATGTTAGGGTCATATCGTTTCACGCGCCCAAATATAAAAATGTCCCATAGAGATGCCATGAATTTGTTAATGATGTATAATAATGTAGATATGGCCAAATTAAAAGAAGCAGGAGATATGGTGTCCAGTTTTGATGTATTGTCACAAATCCTACCCCCTCTCACCCTAAAATACAAAACCAAATTGTTTGAAGACGGCGAAGATATGGAAATTACCAACAATGTGATGGAAATTCGCAGTGGGCAATATCTTCGCGGTCAGATGGAGAAATCCGTATTAGGCTCCGGCACCAAAGGCATCATTCACCGCGTGTGCAACGATTTTGGCAACATGGCCGCGTCCAATTTCATCGATGACTTGCAAAACGTAGTGACTGAATATATGAAATCCAGTTCGTTCAGTGTGGGCGTCAGCGATTTGGTAGCAGACAAGAAGACCGCGATGGAAATCATTCAGGTCATTACTGACCAAAAGATGGAGGTGCAATCGGTCATCGACCAAGTCCATTTGGGCACCTTCAAAAATAATACTGCCGCGTCCAACATGATGGAATTCGAAACCAAAGTCAACAATTTGCTCAACAAAGCAACGGAACAATCCGGTAAAATTGGCCGCAAGAGTCTGAGTAAAAACAATCGCTTCCTCATGATTGTCAATTCAGGGTCCAAAGGTTCGCTCATCAATATTTCGCAGATGATTTCGTGTTTGGGTCAACAAAATGTGGATGGTAAACGTATTCCGTATGGTTTCGATAGTCGCACGCTTCCTCATTTCAACAAATACGACGATTCTCCCAATGCCCGTGGATTCATTGAGAATTCCTACATTGACGGATTGACCGCACCAGAATTGTTCTTTCATGCGATGGGTGGTCGTATCGGTTTGATAGACACTGCATGCAAAACTTCGAGTACCGGATATATACAGCGTCGTCTTATCAAAGGTTTGGAAGATTTGAAAGTAGAGTATGATATGACGGTCCGTAACAGCAAAGGTAAGATTGTCCAATTCTCGTATGGAGAAGATGGATTCGAGAGCACCAAAGTAGAGAATCAGTTTATCAATTTGGTCGATATGAGTGTGGAGGATATTTATATGCATTACGACATTGTAGGTTTGAACGATTATGACAATGATTTGCTTCTTATTTATACCAAGGGAACGGTATCACGCATGAAGAAACAACGAACGGATAGCAAAGAAATTTGCAAGAAATACATTGATTATATGATAAAAGCACGCGATGACATTGTGGAATCCGTATTCAAATATAAAAATGAGAATTCTATCAAAATGCCGGTGTCTTTTCAAAACATCATTGTCAATATCCAAGGTCAACTCAATCTCAATGCCAATTCGATAGTGGATATTACGCCATTAGAGGCATTCCAATTGATGGAAGAATATTATAAAAAACTCGAGCAGATTTACTTTGCTCCTCCTACCAAATTGTTCGAGGTGATGTATTACTTCTATCTCTCTCCTCGCGACTTGATGGTGAACAAACGTTTTCACCGCAAAGCGTTGGTATTGCTTTTGGAAACCATTGTTTTGAAATACAAACAATCGATTGTTCATCCGGGTGAGATGGTGGGTGTGATTGCTGGACAGGCAACGGGAGAACCCACAACTCAGCTTAGTGTGTTACGCAGCGAAAAAATAAAAATGATTCGTATAAACAAACTCACACAAATTCCAGAAATGGTCTCGGGTGAAATTGGCACATTATGCGATAAAATTATCACGCAGCTTCCAGAATATACATTTGATACTGGTCACAAAGACAGCGTTGAAACCGTTTTGGAACCACTCGAAGACGAATATTATATTGTCGGTGTCGACGAAAAGGAGAAAACACATTGGAACAAAATTTCACACGTAAGTCGTCACATTGTCAATGGAGATATGATTCGTGTGACAACAAAGAGTGGCCGCACTGTAGAGACTACCATGAGTCATTCCCATCTCATTCGAAAAGACCAGTCTGTTCAACCGATTTTAGGTTCAGACATGAAAATCGGTATGCGTATTCCTGTAGCAAAACATATTGACAATACATTTATTCGCGATTCTATTGACATCGCAGGTAAAGTGTATAAGTTGGACCGTCTATTTGGATGGTTCATCGGTGCTTACTTGGCGGAAGGTTGTCTAATCAAGAAAAAAGGAACAACCGAAGCCATCGGAACCATTTCCATATCAAATATTTCAGAATATTATATTGAAAACGTGCAGAATTTTGCCGCACGTTTTGGTAAAATTTGCAGAACTACATCGAAAATTCAACAAATATTAAATAGTGAAAAATATTATCCTGGAAAAGATACTAAGTTTACATGCAAGCCTCTCGCCGACTTCATTATGAATACATGTGGAACAGGCTCTTTCGTGAAACGTGTTCCGGATTTCGCCTTCTTGGCACCCAACGAATTCAAGGCGGGTCTTATCTCTGGATATATGGACGGAGATGGTAATTTTATGTGCGATAAGATACATCATCAAATACGTGTTTGCAGTCGAAGTGAGCAGCTGATTAAAGATGTGTCGATTTTACTAAGTTATTTTGATATTTTCGGGTCCTTACATAAAAACTATCGAAACGGTGCAAATTACTACAATTTGGCTATATCATCCAAGTATGCGGAAACATATAAACACCATATTGGTTCAAATTTACATACTGAAAAACTAGGAGCTTTGGTAGAATATAGTGGGAGGGATGATGCATATAGTTTACGCGAGGACATTGATAAAATCAACGGATTAGGTCATGTCATTGCTAGTTGTGGTAAGAAATTGGAATTACCCGGACAAAGTAGATTATATGGTAGATGGGAGAAAAAGGATTCTATCGGTAGAAGCACCTTGGAAAAATACATTCAGATATTCGAACATCATGAAAAGGCCGAACACATCCAACAAGAGTTGTCTATTTTGCGACAAGCCGCCAATTCGAGTGTGATTTGGGATGAGATTGTCGAAATAGAAAGATATACCCCTGAACAAACGGAATATGTGTATGATTTTACCGTTCCAGGAAATCAAACATTTATGAATGATTATGGTGTCATTGTTCACAATACGTTAAATACATTTCATCTTAGCGGGGTCGCTAGTAAATCCAACGTGACACGTGGTGTGCCGCGTATCGAAGAAATCCTTCGTCTTACCAAGAATCCCAAGAATCCCTCGCTCACGGTTCATTTGAAACCATTTGATGAACAAGAGCAGGATAAGGCAGTCAAATTTGCCAACATGATAGAACATACCAAATTAATTGATTTGGTAAAATCCGTGCAGATTTGTTTCGACCCACTCGATTCGACCACGTTCTTACCGGATGACAATCTCTTACTCGAGCAATTCTACGAGTTTGAGCGTTTGGTAGAGGAGTGTATGGAAAATTCCGATGAAGTCGTCAACGATGCTCCCTCGAAATCCAAGTGGATTATTCGTATGGAGTTCAATGCCGAATTACTCTTGGACAAAAATATTACCATGGACGACATTCATTTCGCCATCAAACATAGTCATTATGGCAACGAAATCAATTGTGTATATTCCGATTACAACATGGACAAACTCATCTTCCGCATTCGGGTTAATAGCAATATCTTCTCAAAAACCAAAAAGAGAGGAGTTCCCGAACCGTTGGACCAATCCGATGAGATTTATCTACTTAAGAATTTCCAAGACACGCTATTGAACAACATTGTGATGCGAGGTATCCGCGGCATTGTGAATGTCATTCCACGCAAGCTACAAAACACAGTTATCAAAGAAGACGGAAAATTCTCTCGCAAAGACACGTGGATTTTGGATACCACCGGCACCAACCTCTTGGAAACATTGGCACTCGATTTCATCGATTCGCGCCGAACCTTCAGTAACGATATCAAAGAAATATTCAATGTCTTTGGTATTGAAGCGGCGCGCCAAACCATTTACAATGAATTCGTGGAAGTGATGGAATTTGCCGATGTATATATCAATTATCATCATTTGAGTTTGTTATGTGACCGTATGACCAACACGAAGGACATGGTATCTATCTTCCGCTCGGGTATTTTGAACGACGACATTGGTCCAGTAAGTAAATCGACCTTTGAGGTTCATACCGAAGTCTTATTGAATGCGGCGAGACATGCGGAATTGGACCATATGCGTGGAGTATCAGCAACCGTCATGATGGGACAATATGGATACTATGGAACCAATGCGTTCAACTTGGTGCTTGATTTGAAAGAGATGCAAAAATTGGATTCCGCAGTAGTAGATGTGAGCGACAAAGATACTGAGATAGAAAAAATGTTCAATATCAAAGCCTCTGAAAACGACACATGTTCCAAATCAGCCATCGAAACGAAGAATAACATAGCTAATATCAAGCGAAATGATACGGGTGGATGTGAAGACGATTATAACATGGGATTTTAGATAGATAGAGATATATAGTTAGATGTGTAATACTTATCGTGTAAACAATATAAAGAATTTTTTATGTGTATATATGGAAGCGTCAATGGTGTAATGGTAACATGAAACCCTTCCAAGGTTTCGCCTCGGGTTCGATTCCCGATTGACGCAGATGACTCAACTGACGCTACGTCATCTGTCAGTTTTCCTACGCCTTCGGCTCCAGAAAACATTCCATCAATAATATAATTAGATTTAATTATATTATTTTTTCAACGATATAAAAATAATTTTACATATAATTTGATGAGTATAATAACACCACAAGAATCTACAATGAACATAATGCATCAAATACCGGATATAGAGACTGGATTGTTTTACGGAGAAAGACATCCTAACAACGAAGAACGAAAGTTGTTTAATATGTTAGAAGTTATGAAAAATAAATTAAATGTTTTTAACGAAAGACTTGTCAAAGTAGAAGCCGAATTATGGGACAAATTAATAAAAGAAAATAAATGTGTAATATGGATATCTGATTGTTGTAAATTAATGGAAACAGTTTGTTTATGGACATTGGTAATCCTGCTATCTATAAAAGTTTTAAATTAGAACGAAATGTTTTTCCTCAAACTTATCCGATGACCGTAGGTCATCTACTAAGTTAGTAGTTGGGTTCTTCGAACCCTGACCATAATAACCTTTGTTTTTGTAAATATTTTTTTCCGCATTTGTTAATGCCATGTGTTGTTGCTGTTTCCGCATTTTTGTAAATGTCCGTCCAATATGTTTTGATGTAAGTAAATGTGCATTATAGTTACCGTTTTTTCTCGTAGTAAAGTTACAATACACACATGTTGGCATTTGCCAATATATTACACAGACCGGAAAAAAAATTGTCAAATTAAATAATTTGGATTCAAATAACCCTGACTAAAGTCCTTTGCAAGCTTCGCTTGCTCCGGACTTCGTAGTTGAGTCTCAAAGCGACTCTGACAACATGTCGAATAAGGACGTTTTACGGAAGGTCATAGACCCGGAGTAAAACTACATGTTTATTAGTTCACCATTGACATATGTTTCGTATTTATTATCATGTTCTATATAATAAAAATCAAAACAATGTATCTCCTTATCGCTCGAATATACTGGAATAACATTATCACTAGAATACGACATCACACCAAGACGTATTTTATCTTGCAAAGGTGCCATATTGTTTTGTTCGCGCCATTTACGAATACCATTACGCAATGTTGAATATACGGTTCGGTCTAACCCTTCGTGGTCGTCTGACATTCTTTCACAAATATATTTGCCAAAGAATGTATCAGTATGTATCCGGTAAATAAAGGTTATAAATGGCATATGCATGTATATGCCATTTATATCTATATGATTTATCATAAAAACATAAAAAAATAATATTATACTATTTACGAATAATGTTCATTCGTTGTCGGATTTTCTCTGAAAATCCTAGACAACAAATTGAGAAAATGTTTCGAACCGTTACACGGTTCTGTACATTTTACTCCAAAAAAATCATTTTCCTTATGGTAGTAGGTATTGTATGTATGGTTTTACCTATGGAAATGGCTATGATATTTAGTGTATCAATTTTCGGTATACTTATCAAAATGTATAGTGATTTCGGAGACAATGGTGGTATATAATAAAAATATATATTTTTATTTCTTAGCTGTGCGTCTATGTTTCGACCCCATATGATAGTTACGTCCTTTTTGATAACATTTTTTATTGGGACATTTGCGCTTTCCGGTCGCGCATTTCTTTCTCGAGACACTGTTCTTTTTCACACACTGACCAGAAAAACACTTTCGACTACCGGTTGAACAACGAGGCATTATAGATAATAATTAGATTTTTATTTAACGGCGTGTAAATATAATTGATTTTCCGTTACCAATATGTCTATCTATCCAATTATGAACGTATTCTGAACAACCACCTTGTCCATTGTTATCTGAATGTCTTTTACATGCTAAAATATTACTTTCTGGATCATTCGGTTCGTATGTTACGTTTTCTTTCCCGTATTTTTTTTCTAATTCCTTTATAAAATTTATATAATTTTTCCATTGTGGGGATTTCTGGTTTCGATTTGTTTCTCCTCCCCAATCTACTATTTTTACGTCTGATTTGGTTACCATAACAAGTATTGAATGTGATTCGTTTGGTGGCATAGGTAAAATTACTATTTGGTTTACCCTTTTTATTTTGTTATTTACAATATCTTCTATTTCTTGTATTGTAAGTTCCTGATTATTGTATGTAGATTGTGTTGGGTCACCTTTTCCCATAATTACCACATTTATGTTTTCCTCTGGTAAATTTCTGCTGCTTTTTCTAACCTGCGACTCCAGGTTACGTGAAGCACTTCTGCTCCGCTTTCTGGATGGTTGATTTGATATATCGAAAGCTATTGACCTACGCGTATTTCTTGTACTTCTCGTAATACTACCAGCTATCATTTTATTTTTACTAGTTTTGTTACGTTTTATCTTGTTTTGGAGTTTCAATTTTATCATTCTCTTATACTTACTGTGTAGATAAATATACCGGTAAATTCACAATATTTTTGTCGTATTCTTTGCTCTTACCAGATACGGTATTTTGGACCATAGTTTCAAATTCACCCAGTTCTCCAATTCCAAACGAAGGATATATCAAATTATATGCCGGTAATTTATTCGGTATTTGTCCTATTGGAGGTGAACGTATAAAATAGTGGTTTTCACGATAAGATTTTCCCATAATAAGCCATTCAATATCATCATCTATCCATTTCAATCCGTTCTTCGAGAACAAACACAATTGAATTTTCGAGTTCTCGGCAAACACCCAAATATCCAAATCGGTCACGTAATATTCTTCACTCAGTATGGCAGTCTCAATTGTATATAACCCTTTAAGAATGTTTGCCACAATGTTTTTCTTCCCCTGTTTTTTCCATATTTTCAAAATTTGGTCTTTATATTTGGGATAATAAGTTTTATAACCGTTCCATATTGCAACTTTAACAGATTGAATTGAAATAACTTCTTTGTATTTGTCCTGAAAAATATACGACAACGGATAAAAGGTGCAATTGTTCGAAACATTTTTAAATACAATTTCTTTGGTTTTTTTGGGAAATATTTTCTTCCATAAACTTTCGCGTGGATTACCTATAACTTCCACAGTATCTTTAATACAATCAATAAAAAAATCAAATGTAAGTTCTTTTCCTAGAGCAGATTCATCATATTGCTGATTAATAGGAATAATATCATTCGAATACGTTTGAGAAACCTGAGGTATAGCGGTATCATAATTGACATTTACAATGTTAGAACTTTCATTGAATGGAACCAAATCTTTGAAATAATTGTTGTTGATGGAAGTCTGTATCAAAATAAACTCATCGGGGCGAATACTATAATCGGTATTGGTAATATTCAGATATGATTTCGGTTGAATCATAAACAATCTTACCCGATGATAACGTATAAGTTCATCCGCAACGCGACCATAGTATACTTTTTCGTTGTCCACGCCGCTAATCAGATGTTTATTGGGCACAATAAGTTCACATATTCCGTCATCTTTTTTCATACAGTAAGCAGTTGGTTTATCGCATGAACCTGCGAAACATGACAATTCTTCCAATTTCATTAATATATCGTCATCGATGATGTCAAATGATACTTTACCATCGAGCAGTTCTTTCAAATAATCGACCATTTTTTGCATTTTATGTTTGTAGGTTCGTTTACCATCATATATATCCATTATTTTTTGACGCATTTCTCGGTTCTCATATTGATTCAATTGATTTCTTACTAATGTGCGAAACAAAGAATAAAATTGACTTTCCAATGATATTTTTTTGATGGTATATTCTCGTTCAGTATCTATGGTTGAAGTATTAGTAATAACCTTATCAGCAATCAAATAATTGGAACTATTGATTTCTTGTAAATCATCATAGAGAACATTTTCAGAAGGAGGGTCAATTTGAACAAACTGGTTGGTTTCAGTAAGAATTCCCACGATTAATTTATCATCAATCACTTTGAACTTTGGCAAACAAGATATTTTACCTTCACTCTTTTTATGTATACTACGCAATGATATAACTGTATTCTCAAAATCGTTCCATATATCATTATCTTCGGTATTGTCCATGAATTTAATTGAAATGTCTTTTAATTCGGGAATGGATGCAGATGGAAAACATGGAACAAAAATGAAATTATTATCATCCATGGTATCATTATCATCGGTATCGTTCCCTTCTTGTTCTCGTTCTCGACCTCGACCTTGTTCTTTATATGATGTTGTTACCACTACAAGTCCGATTATTTTGGCCTGATAATTCATAATTTGCATATTCACCACATAATTGTGCTGTTTTAATAATGCATATAATTTATCCAAATAAATATTCTTTTTGAATTTATATACTTTCGGCATACTGGGTTGGGGAGCGCAGTATTTTTGGGTTGTAGTTTGAATAATAGACAATATTTTCCGTATATTTTTCATAGCCGTTTGTTCAAAAAAGGTTCTCTGTTTTTTAATAACATTATCTTTTTGACTATACAAATATATCGGTTCATATATTTTATCTTTTTTAATAACAAGAATGGTTTCTTTACGTGGGTCATATAAGCGATTTGATTGTGAATTCGTTGGACATAATATCTTGACATTGTCCGTGATATCATTCTCTGTGACCTCCATGAGAACCAAATTGATACCTCCCTTGATAAATCGAGGGTTATCTGTCACGATTGCGTCCCATAAATAAGTATGGTCAATGACACTATCATCGCTTCGAATAAATTGCTGAAAATTTTCATAAGAAGCTATCGTGTCCTCCAGGAAATCTTGTTGCAATTCGTTGTCAATGTCGATACTCTTATAGAATTCACTATCTTCGTATTTACTGATATCGATATCACCCATATCAATCTTTTTCGGTTTGAAAATAGAAATCAAATAACTATTGTTGTATTTGATAAAATCGTCAATGGTGATTGCATTCATCATAATTTCTTTCACTTCTTCAATCGCGGGGGTTCGGTCTAATGCTTGACTGTGTGCATATAATTCGGCAATAATACCCATAATCGACTGATTATGGAGTTGTTCAATTCCATAACGTAATAAACACTCTGTATTTGGTTTAATGAGAGCGGCATTATTTTCAGTAACACATAAATTATTATCCGTCTGCAAAAAACGTTGAATCGACAACGGTAAAAATCCGAATCGATGTTGTTGACGAATAGGAAAAGTTTCGTTGCTGATAATATACGAAATGTTTTTTTCTTCCATCGTTTGTTTTTCTAACAATTTCTTCTTTTTTATTTTCACGTTCTCTTGATTGTATTCCCAATTTTGTTTGGGTTTTTTGAAACAACAGGGTAATCCAAATCCTTTGGGATGTTTGCCTTTTTTAAATCCTGGAAAATGGGGTATATATTCTCCTTGTTGATTCATATGTTCTTTGGGATTATTGAATTCGTATACAAAGGCGTCAATCGGAACCTTTTTCGCGTCTCTGGGAATGATTTTATCAGGAACACCCTTTTTGGCACATTTTCCGGCTTGAACATCTTCCACTGTCATACTCGTGTTATTCAATAAGCACCAGTATCTCGGACATATATAATAATATGGGTCTTCTGGATTAGAACCGTATTTGACATAATCAGAATATGAACCTGGGTTCTCTTTGTTTATTTTGTCGAATTCTGGTTTGGTGAGAACAACAGGTTGAATGTTCAAATTTGATTGACAAATACGTGAATATCCTTCATATTTCCCCTCTTCTTCCGAGACGAAAAGTGCCGGGTCGCGTGCTTTCATCATCGTATAAAACAAATTGGGATTTTTCAACGATTTTCCTACTGGATTAATCACAAATTCTTTTTCTTCGTCATCATCATTGTCGTTATATACGGTGAGTGGTGGTTGTTCTGACACTGCTATTTTTTTACCTTTGGGTGCCCCACCTTTATTCTCTTTTGATGGCCGTTTTAATTCTTCTTCTTCATCTTCTTCATCGTCAAAAAATATGCCTTCATTACTAGATGAACCAGTAGAAGAAGTTTTTACTGAAGACTCCTTTGTCGCTGGGGCATCTTCTTTTTCTATTCCTGGCGATAATTCATTTGTTTTATTTTGTGCAGCCAGCTCCATTCTTTTCTCAACAAAACCTTCTGTCTTCTGAATGTTTTGTGAAGCAGGTGGCTCTTTATAATCAATAACATCTATATCTTCATCATCCTCATCCTCATCAAAAAATATACCAGCATCTTCATCTTCTTCGTCATCGCTCAATTCTACCGGTTTTATTTTTTGCGGGACATCAATGGTTTTATCGAAAACCGTGGTTGATACAACGTTCTCTACCTGAACCTTTTCGACATATTTTGTAATAATTTTGGAACATAATGCAACAACCTCTTTTTTTGCAAACGTCGAAGAATCAGGTCGTTGGGTCAAACGAATCATGGTATCCAAATACACGTGCAATATCGGTAAATAATCTAACGAAACGATGTCAGTAATTTCGATGGTTAATTTTTTATCCAACTTTGAAATTTTAAACAAAGCGGGAAATCCCGGATTATCCACTATTTTTCCGCGTATATCTTTGTGTTCACTGAGATATTGCACAACACGTAAATTGGCGGAATCTTCGCTCATTTTATAATTTTTCATCAACATATGAATAACGTCCGCAATGTTGTTGCTCGTTTTATATGTTTCTGTTATTGTCAGGGTTTGTGCATCCATTTCTTGGAAATTTTCGACTCGTTTAAACCGCATCAACGTTCCTTCAATTTCATCATCACGTATGATATCAAATACACTCGAAATGCATGACGAATATTTATTAAAATTCAGCTCTTTTTCTAATATAAATTCATATACATATTTCAAATCCATAATTTCGATATGATTCTCTTTCAACGATTCTATCGAACGAATATGATAGCCTGTCTGTTGAAGGAAACCATTGATATTATCTATGACGGGATTGATTATTTTCGCTAATAACATTGCCAATTCTTCCTCCGTAATAGGTTTCAATAATTCAGCATATACATTTACATCACCCGACATCTCAATATCCATATAAAAATTCTGTTCATTGGTAGCCTGTATGAACAAAGAAATTTGTTTTCGTTTTCCTATTTCTTTGGATGTTTTTATAATGACCGACTCGGACAAATAAGGGATATATTTACCGTCACGCGTTTTATGTTGCGTAAATAGCCGATAAACGTTCTCTCTACGATTTCCTGGATTGTATTTTATAAAAGGAATGGTCTGTGTAGCGTGGATATTTTTAAAAATGACTTCAAGTGGTAGAATATTTTTGAACTCAGAATTGATTTTTATTTTAAATTGTTTTATACCGCGATTCGAATATGGAAGTTCGCTTGTCTTACCATGATATACGTTGTAAAACATATCAATCGTTTTAAAAAAATATTGTGTTGCTTTGTCCAACAACATGACGTTTTCCCGAATTAATCTCTCTTTATTTTCATCGAATTGGTCCAGTGTGATTATGGATTTTTTATATAAAAAAGGAAAATAGGTCTGTGTTGTTTTTTCATTGTCATATCCTTTGCTATCCGAAAAACTTATTACATCTTCCATGCGACATAAATATATGTTATTTCCATGAATGTTACCATAATTTAATAATAATTGATTATCAAATGTCACTAGAGAATTACGTATAAAATCTACCGCACCAACCTTACCACCTCCAATAGACGAATCAACACGTTTAAATGGATTGCATGAGAACAAATAGTCATGTTCATGTAAGAACCGTTGCCCGATAGGTATTGATATTGGGTATTTTTTATGAGGTTCAATCCATGTTAGGACGTCCTCATACAAATATTGTTCCTTTCGGTCGGTAATATCATCGTTGATATTCATATTTAGCAAGAGTTGTTTGAGATGTTCATAAGTTATGATACGTGAATCATTTTGGGTAATTATTTGGTATAATGACATTGTATTGATAGCCTCGAGAACATTGGCAAACAAATACATTTCATCATAACATATTTCTTGTTCTCCGATTTCCTGAATAATTTTCTTTTTAATGATTCGTATAGAATCATCTTTATGAATTTGTTGAGATGAGAACACCACTTCAATTGCCTTTGATTTTATTTCATTTAATTCATATTCGCTAAATATGGTTTGCATATTTTGTTGACCACCTCCAAACACAAACATGCGTTTAATTTTACCTTGATTGTCCAATACATGTATTCTATAAATATCGGAAAATGAAACTTTATAAGATTCCCCCTCCATTATATACATTCTTGATGTATATTTTTGTATGATTATATCTTATAATCATGATGAAAAAAGCTCTCTTAGTTGGTGCAAACTATACCAATATTCCTCAAGTTACATTGCATGGCTGCATTGATGATATTGTAAATATTAGCGAAGTATTAGAAGATAGTTTCGATTATGATATGAATAATATTATGATGTTACGTGATGATATTAAAAATGCAGCTACTATGCCTACACGCAGCAATATACTTACTAATTTATCCAATTTGGTAAGTCAATCCGCCAATTTATCAGAGATATGGTTTCATTATAGTGGACACGGTTCCCAAATTAATGCAGTAGCTAATACTAAATATAACAATTTGGATGAAGTTATTGTCCCTGTTGATTACCAAACCAACGGATTTATTATCGATGATGAAATATTTAATATAATTAAAAATGTAAAATGTAAAATGATTTTGGTATTTGATAGCTGTCATAGTGGTAGCATTTGTGAATTACAATGGAGTTTTTTATATACAGGAGGTTCTATTATGAAATCATTGAATACAAATAAATCCATCGCTAATCCAAATATTTTCTGTTTCAGTGGGTGCAAAGACGCACAAACATGTGCGGATGCTTATAGTAATCTTCAAGCACAAGGTGTAGGTGCATTTACCGATGCATTTGTTCATTGTTTGAGAACCAATCATATGAATGTAGATGTTCTCAAATTATATAGTGATATATGTCTTTATATTACGTCAGAGGGATTTACCCAAACACCAATACTATCGTGTTCAGCAGTTACACCTACTTATACATTTTCACGAACTAATAATGCAATATTAAATACAAATATTTTACCTATTATGACAAGCACTGTAAATGTTGAAAATATAACAGTAGCATCTATTCCAAGTAAAACTGCACCAGCAGTTGCTCCGGTTCCAGCACCTAAAAAGGATTTTATTGTTCCTGCTCCAGTTCCTGCTCCAGTTCCTGCTCCAGTTCCTGCTCCAGTTCCTGCTCCAGTTCCTGCTCCAGTTCCTGCTCCAGTTCCTGTTCCTGCTCCAGTTCCTGCTCCAGTTCCAGCTCCAGTTCCAGTTCCTGTTCCTGCTCCGGCATTGCCCCCTATAATTATCAATCCATCTAATAAAATGAAAACAATGCCAAGCTATTCTTCAAAATCACCTGTTACCAAAATGACACATATTACCAACCAAACTCAACAACCAGTAGTTATTCATACTCCCCAAAATAATACAGTTATCATGGGTAGTAAAAAATCCGGTAAAAAATCCACGATGGGTAATATGTTGGGTCGTATCTAACATCTCCGGTCTACGACCTTCGATGTTATGAGGTTTCCCTCCGCAAGCAGGGCTTGCTGGAATGTTTTCTGTAACGAACGAAGTGAGTGAAGGAAAACTTCCTAACTCCGTAGAACGAAGTTCGAAAGAGTTTACGGTAAACACTCCAAAAAATATTTATTATTTATTCGAGTAAACAATAAATATTTTCTACATATCAAAAAATGGACTGTCGCGTATGTTCATTCCGCAATAACTTTCGGGTTCTTTTTTGTAATCTTTCGGTTCGTGAATTCCGGCAACCTTGGCTTCTTCTAATAAAAATTTAAAGTTCTCCCAGAATTCCGTTTTATGTCCAACAGATTCAGACAATATATGAGAACATTCGTGAATTGCCACAAACGTCAAGGTATGTTCATCAATCAAGTTATCATTGTCGTCGCTACCTGTTTTAGATTTATTCAAACAAAATGCCACCTTTTCACCCTTGTTCTCACTATACGCGGTAAATTTACTGGTAGGAAGCGTTTCCATAATTTTCTGAGGATTGAATCGCTCCTTCAATCGTTGAACATCTTCACGGTCAGGATATTTATTAAATACATAATCTACCAATTGTTTACATTTATCGGTAACTCGGGCCAACATATCAGCAGCTTCCTGGAGACGTTCTCGCTCTCGCACGCAATATTTATTACCATCCACGGTCGACACAATACATTTTAATTGAAACGCATCACTGTTATCCAAATAAATATAAAAACACAGGGCAAGTAAACCAAAAATAACAAAATACCCTAAAATATCCAGGTTGTTCATTTGTATAGTATAGATGTGGATAATTTATTGGCAGCAGTTATAACAGAGCTTCCACATATTTTACAAGTAAGGTTCTTATTTTCTTCTTTTTTTATCATTATTTTTGTAAATAAAATATTTCTATAATCTGGTAGACGCTCAAGCAACGAAACACGTTTTTTTACTGAAAATTTATAGTTTTTTATGTTCTCCATGTGGAATAAAATTGATGTAAAAATATTTTTATATATTATTCTATTATAAGATATTTTATGAATATTCCAAAACCGCTAATAAAATGGGTTGGTGGTAAAACACAAATTATTCAAAAACTATCCACAGTATTTCCAAAAGAGATGAATAATTATCACGAAATATTTCTCGGGGGAGGTAGTGTTTTACTCATGTTATTGACATTAATAAAAAATGGTCAAATACACATACGCGGTAATGTATTTGCTTACGATATCAATCGACCGCTAATATATTTATATAAAAATGTTCAGTCCGAACCCGATGAATTTTACACCATGATACAAACCTATATGAATGAATACAAAGAGTGCAACGGAGAAGAAATCAACCGTAAACCGATAACTAGAGAACAAGGATGCACTTCGAAAGAGAGTTATTATTATTGGATACGGTATCAATACAACAAAATGACCGACGATGAACGCATACAACATGCAGGTTCTGCCATGTTTCTCTTCTTGAACAAAACATGTTTTCGTGGATTGTATCGTATGGGACCCAACGGGTTCAATGTTCCATATGGGCATTATAAAAATCCGGAAATCATTCAACGTGAACATTTGTTACAAATACACGAATTAATACAAGGAGTTGAGTTCATTTGTTGCGATTTTACAGTGTCCATTCCTCGCATAATAGACGGAGATTTTGCTTATTTGGACCCACCATATGCACCAATAAATGAAACCTCGTTTGTTGGATATACTGACGATGGTTTTGGCATAGAAAAACATCGTCAACTGTTTGCATTTATTCATGCGATTCCAGGAAAAATGGTGATGAGTAATGCGGATGTGGATTTAGTGAAAAATAATTTTACTAGAGAAAAATATACAATTGAAACTATAGAATGTAAACGGTCAATAAATAGTAAGAATCCTGGTGAGAAGGTGAACGAAGTAATTATTACTTATTGATTACACAAAAAATATAAAAATAATTTATGTTAAAAGTGTCGATTTATTACTATTTTTACAAAATCTATCTAAAAAACACCTTACGATGATAGCAAATTATCATAACATATATTATAAAAATCGTATATTTTCATGTGTTTTATATAAAAAAACATGGTTACATAATGACCATGAAAATATAATAAATTGGGTTTATGACCATATATACACATATCTATACAAACGCAAATATGATATTTCATATTTGCAACCACTCGTCTAATTTAGCAAAATAATTCCATTCATTACCAAATAATACCGGAATTTCACTCTCTCGCATAATTTGGTTCAAAATCATGTATTTTGCATCATTTGATTCTATTTTTTTTTGTAAAAACGAATTCACACAAAATGCATAAGAAACAATAAATTTATCCCCTAATACCAATTTATATTCACGTTTAAAAGACGGGCCACTTAATAATTTGGTTTCTACTGAACCTTCCACACTTTGTTCTTTTTTCTCCAAAATTTTCACATGAATTGATGAACCATCTGTAGGAATGGTTATATAAGCTTCGTCTGGATTACGAAACATAAATATATTAAATTTCAATTTCATGAATATTTTCAAATTTCCTTGTGTGACAAATATTTTACTGCATATATCGGTTTGTTTCATTAAATAATAATTTTTTTTACCCATTGGAACCTTAATATAATTATGTTGCAATAAACGTGGCTCATTGTTAGTCAATTCTTCAAATTTTTTACCATATAAATTTGTATTTGTTCCTCCTGCCCCAGTTCCACGGTTGAAAATCGGAATTATAGGAATGTTTGGAATAATATTCATTATGCTTGTTGTAGTTGTTGTTATCATTTTTATATGTTTATTATCACTCATATATAATTCAATTTTATAATATTATTATAAAAAAATATTATTATAATTATTTATCGGCATCCCGCTCCAACTTCAAGAGGAACACGTCCCAAATCAGGCTCAATGGTTGATTGCATCCATGGTCCAGTATTTTGTTTGGTGATAATAGGGTCAGAACGCAACTGCAAGTTGGCATTTCTCAAAGTTTGACCAATTGTGTCAAGTCCAATATGGTATCCAGCCTGTAACAAATCGGGCATAGCAATGTTACCCTGGTTCATTGATACAGGGTTAAGTGCTGCCCATTGACTGTTAGCATCTTTGGGTAACAAATCACTGGGGTTAGCAACAGGTTGTTGAGCGTAGTTTCCTGCACCTGCACCTGCACCTGATACGGTAGCACTTGGAGGAAGGTTTACAGGAGGAGGAGCCACATATTGTGCTGATGTGGTATTTACTGTTGGTTGCTTGGACGAACCATCCTCCATGCGGTCAACAATCATCATTTTCGAGTCAGAATATGAGAATAAAGCATAACCTAAAATGAGCAACGCAACAAAAATGATTACTTTGTCACGAGTAAAGAATTTGCTGAAACCTGTTACAATATCTTTAAACATTAGTTTATATAAACGGATGATAAAATTATTTGGAGTAAAACATACAGAACCACAAAGTGGTTCGTTCGGAGGGCCTGAAAGGCCCTCAATCTTACATCGTCCTTCAGGCGATGCTGATAAATGTTTTATATATTCTTTGTCTAGGATTTCCGACAAAAAATAACACAAATTCGCCGTTATATTCGTTCGTTGTCATTCGTTGACGGATTCCCTACGGGAATCCTTGGCAACGAATCTAGGTTTTGCACCGCCTGCGGCTATGCAAAACCTTCAGATTTTGATTGCGAGAAAATCCTAAACAACGAATTATTCAAAAATACAATATCCTTTATTAATTTTTATCAAATAAACGACAAATTCCATTTATTCCATATTTTCAAACGACTCTTCGTCAAAATCACTGTCACTATCTTCATTTTCCAACATATAGGTATTTTTAATATGTTTGGCTTCCAAATAAGATGAAATTGCTAAATCTCTGGCCATTTTTGCCTTTCGTTTTGCTTCTTTATACATTTGATAATAAATATCGTTTCTTTTTTTGATAAATACTGTATCGCCATTAGGCAAGTCGTCGATATTCATATTCACTTCTAAAATATCTTTCGAATCTCCATGTGTTTCATTATTTTCTGAAGAAATGTTGATTTCATTCGTTGTCTGATTTTTTTGTTCTGTTTTAATGAGGTCACTCAACATGGAGTCCGGAGTGGTAATTGGTTCTGTACGTTTTACTACAAATGTCTCGGTATCATGGACTATATCTTCATATCTTGCTTCTGGAATGAAAATCGGAGACGTAGCGAATGCGGAGTCATCTGGAATATTTATCTGTTTTTCTAAAGAATTGTTTTCTTCATCGATTTCGCTGATAATTAGTTCAATATTATTATTATCATTTTCATTTTGTGCCGCCTGCTCCATTCTTTTCTCATCAAAACCTTCAAACGACTCCGAACTATGTTCTCCGTTGTTTTCTCGGTTCGAAAGAAATGCTCCGTCTTCTCCATTCTTTTCTATGATTTTCATTCCAGTAGTTGGTTCCATGTTCGGTTCCGTTCGTGTAGTATTTGGAGCCCAACTTGGAGCGGATTCGCCGCTCCTAAGAGGTAAACCTCCTAACTCCGAAGAACGAAGTTCGGAGGAGTTTGCCGTAAAAATACATTTTTCGAAAAGATTATTTTGCTTAAACACCATCATCTGCTTTATTTCTATTTCAATTTGAAAATTTTTAGAGGAACATTTAATACCTTGTATTTCTAAAATGGTAACAACGTTAGTATTTTCCTTAATTGTTTCAATATCAACCTCATGTTCGTCTTCATTATATATTTTTAGAGAACATTTACCTAACATAGTAGGCACATTGGTTCTCGAGATGTAAAATTTTCCAGATTTAAATATTTTCAATGGCGAAGTGAATGAATTTTCTATATCATGTTCATCCAATTCTGTTTCAAACCATTTGGAACGATGGCCAAAAATTTTCTTTTGGCAATAATTTTCTAAATTCTCCATCCAACGAATGAAGTCCTCATTTTCATTGGTGAACATCAAATCACAATAATGCTTTTTTCCAGACTTAAATATAGCGCTTTTTGACACGCATTTTGGCGGTTGGATATAGAGAGGGCTATCATTTATTCTAAATTTAATAAAATAATTCCCTCCCGGCATAGAGGATGGTGATAAAAGGCTCAATTTTGAGAAATCAAATGAATCATTGGGTTCGTATATTTTTTCCATAATTACACAATATCCATATTTTTTTATAATTACGTTTACGCGTTTTACTTACACCTTTTGTTTCTTCAAATACATAAAATATTACTTAAAATGAAAACGATTCGTGATACTTGTATTGAATTTTTTAAAAATGAAGATATTAAGCAAAATTTACAAGAAATTATCAAACCTGTAGTGGATATTATTTATAATGAAGTCTATTTATATTTGTGGTTTATTTGTATTTACATTGTATTTTTGACTTTTATTATTTTAGCCAATTTATTTCTGTTGATACGTTTACTTCGACAACTACAAGAACAATCAAAATAATGTATTCGTATATTATATAATATGCCTTCGAAGCGTAATAGAACGAACAATAAGCGTTATAAAAGAATGCGTGGTGGTTCAGGTGCGGCGGAATATGCAACATCGGTATTTGGCGGACCAGGACAACAAGTCGCCGGTTCTGATGGACATACAATTGCCATGTCTGCCCCTTCTTGCCAATCTGGAGGTAGTGCTACTACTAATATTCCTATAAAATTAAGTGGTGGTGGCGTTGCCGATAACGCTGGACTAGTTGATGTTGTAATTAAAGCAACCCCTGTTATGGTAAAGGGTGGAAATGCGGTATCTGCTGGAGTTGGCGCGCCAGCAACCTCTGGTGCTATCAAAGGTGGTCGCAGAGGAGGAAGTGGAATAACTGAGATTGCTGTTCCTGCTGTATTGTTAACATTGAATCAATTAAACAAACGCCGCCGCACTTTCAAAAAGAAGGGAGGTAAATCTAACAAATCACGTCGTCATAGAAAATAAAAATAACTATTTCATGTATATGAACATTATTCCATCTATCATCACAAAATACGCCTATGTTGAAAAAGACAACGATTGGATAGACCCAGATTCGCTACATTCACAACATCATTTAGTCGGAAACGTCCCTATAGAGGACATATTACAACGAATGAATCACGTATTTCATTTGCCAAAATCTTTGGAAAATTATGGTGTACCAGTAGGTTTGTTAGTTATGCCACAAACATGTTCTCATATGCATGGGGGTATGGGTGGTGTTATAAAAAAAAAACATCAAGAATTGCCAAATACAATAAATGATAATGACCATGAACGATTAATGAAATTTATTCATATATACACGGATAAAGATAGAAAATACAAGAAAGATAAAACACATAAAAAAAGAAAATAAACATAATATGATGTGTCATACAACATATTATGAGCGAATCGTTAGGTTTTATTATTACACGATATATAAATTCAGAAACCACCAGTAAATATTGGATAGAATGTTATGAATGTATACGTAAATTTTATAATCATAAAATAATCATTATCGATGATAATAGTATTTCGGAATTTGTTACAGAATATCCGACAATAAATTGTGAAATAATTTCCTCAAAATTTCCTCAACGTGGAGAACTTTTGGGGTATTATTATTTTTATACATTACACCCATTTGATAAAGCAGTCATTATACACGATTCAGTATTTATTCAAAATTACATTGATTTTACCTATTATAGCGAGGTTAAATTTCTATGGGATTTCAAACATACATGGAATTCACCCGAAAATGAAATTACCATGTTACATAATATGTTAAATAATAATGATAGTAACACTTTTTATAGTGTATTAATGTGTTATTTGAATATAAATGATAACACATGGAAAGGATGTTACGGGGCACAATCAGTTATTAGTCACGCATTTTTGAATAAATTAATACAAAAATATAATTTATTAAAATTATTGGATTATATTACAAATCGTGAACAACGTATGAGTTTTGAACGCATATTTGGTCTTTTATGTAGTTATGAAAAAAATGAATTATATGAAAATATTTCGATTTTTGGAGATATACATGATTATACATATAATCTTACACGAACCCAAAAAAAATATGATTATTATTACCATGAATATTTACATGACAAAGAGAACAATCTTGGAGATTTTCCGATTGTCAAAGTATGGACCGGAAGATAAAATATTTTATAAATTTTCAGACCAGTTTGTCGTATTAAATGAATTTATTTGAAGTAACTTATCAGCATTATCTTTCCAAAATTGCACCTTTTTATCTAATAATGTATCCTCAGCTGATTTTGGGTAAACATGATTTGATTTTGCCTTCATATTAGCTATATCCGAATCATTTGGTTTTGGCTTTACGCCAAAACAATTGACACCAAATCTTACATAAGGGTTATCAATATATCCTCCATTGATACCTGGTCTGCCGCAATCATTTTTATGTTTGGGATTGGTTTGTAATTTATCCCAGGTGGATTTTTGCGTCGGGAAGAAAATCATCTGACCATCCGACCAACCATAATTACACCATTCACCACCGTCGTTGTAAGATTTTTCTATATCATCGTATGTTGCTAAACGCGCACCATACGAAGTGCAAATAGATTTGGCATCATCATATGTATATAAATTATTGGAAATATTAAAGACTTCCGGTTTAGATGGTGCTGAAACAGTTGTATTACCTGACAAATCGGTTGATTTAACAGTTTGTGGTGTTTGTGGTGTTTGTGGTAATCCGTTCCAAATGTTTGAAAATGCCTGAGAAAACAGTTTTACAATGTCTATTCTGAGAACATATTTGAAAAAATCTGCAATAAGAATGATTACCAAAAGTATCCACGCGAGACTTTCTATAAAATTAATTGTAAAAGGTTTTGTATCATATCCCATTGGAATTCCTGTAACATAAATAAAAGTGTAAAAACAAAAAATGAACAATACCAAGGAAAAAATAGATACGGGGTCATCGATATAGTTTTTTGTGGAAGACGCAATATTGTTCAATATATCTTGTTTTTTATTGTCAGTAATATTCAAAAAATAATAACCTATCGTAAAAACGAAAAATACAAATATGAGCAAATCGAATATTCTTGACACCGTTTTTTTTCCGCTAGAAGATTCATCCGATTGATACAGAATACCCATAATCAAATAAATAATTAAATATATTGCTAAAAACCAGACCAGAAATACGATATTAGATTTGTTGAATATATCATATAATATATTATTTCCACTTAAATCGCTCATAATATAGTATAACTAGTTATTTTTTTTGCGATAAAACAAACAGTATGCCATAGGTGTAATAATATTTTCTTCTTGTAAAATATCTACATTCGAGTCATTATAATGTATCCATTCATTGTTAGCGTTTCTAGCAAACGACGTATAATGTCCTCCCATAACTGACCCTATATGATTACATACCCCATATAGTTCGTAAATATAGGACGACGCATTATAACCAGAAACATATTTGGATAAATTTAAATCGTCCAATGGAAATTCTATATAATCATTCAATTTTGTTTCTCCGTCATGAGAAAACCTCTTCAATGTAATAACAAGAACCTTCGGTAAACTCCAAAACGTTATTCGTTTGCGCACATCTTGTTTGATATTTGTTTTATCATTGAACCATGCATTTTCGCCTTCTAACATCTCAAATTGAGTGAATAAATCAAAACAATCATATATGTCCGAATATTTTTTTTCGTTCGTTAACAAATTTTTTTCGGGTATAGGAATATCCAATATAAAAAAATGTTCGGATTTACAACTGTGTTTTTCGTCGCTAGTCGTGGATAAAATTTCGGAAACATAAATACCATAAAACATATCCATAATTTCGGAATATTCTTTTGAATAAACTTTCTTTAACATACCATAGCATTCAATAGCTAATTTATCCAAATCGTTCTCTGTCTTTCCTTGAATATTCATATTAATACTTCGGCAAATACTATTATGCATGCATTCAATCATAAAAAGTAAAAATTCTGACATGTCATTCTGGGCCCATCCGGTAAATAATTCCCTGTTTTTTTCTCTGGCCAATTTGTGAACATTAAATACAAATTTATTCGGTGATACCGTCCCGTTATTTGTCCACATAATGTCTCTCAATTCCATCCATTCGTGCATGATAGAAAAATCGGCCATATCGCGTTTCTGAAACTTTTTTATTTTTTCTGAATTTAAAACATCCACCAACTCATATGTGTGATTCAATACTTGCATACATGAATTCAAAAAACATGTATTTCCCAAGTTAATTAACCCAGTATATCCTTTGTTTTTATGTTTTTCAAATCTTGATAATGTTGTTTGTTTCATATGAAATAATATTATTGGTTAATATTATATAACGATATACCTTTATATAATTATATTATTCTAATCTATATATGTCTAACAATGCCAATAATGTAGATAATTTTATCAATACATTAAATCGACGTTATCCAAATATAAATTCAAATGTGCAGTTTTTTTTAGATATGATACAAAATGAATTCGGAGATTCTCTACAATCCTCGGACAATAATAATATTAGTGTTGAACAAATTTCAGAATTATTTCGTAATACTTCCCAACTTCGTTCTCAACCCACAACACAGCATAGAGCATCGATGGGTTCATCTAATTTTAATCGCTATAATTCAACCCGTTCAAGAGAAGTAGATTCAGTTAATTTGAACGAATTTGAAGGTTTTGCAGAGCCGCTTGAAAATCGAAGATTTTCTGATCAGGCGGCGCAAAACCTAGATTCGTTGTCTAGGATTCCCTACGGGTCGGAGGGCCCTTTGGGTAGAGGGCCTGAAAGGCCCTCACACCTTTCAGGCCCTCAACCTGGAACGCCTCTTTGGGGCGTTCATAGGAATCCGACAACGAATACAGAAGCCCTTGGATTCGATAACAATACTACTTCTGGAGAAAATCGTAGGACCTCCAGAACAAATTCGCTTGTAGATGAATTAAATGATATACCAATCAATCCCGATTCTATACCGGTTATTCGAACCTCCAATGAACATCCTAGCAGTTTAGATGATCAAATACGTCGTAACCAGAACAGCATTAGAGATATTATTGACAATTATAATGATAATACAACTCAATACAATAGAAACATGGACCGTTGGATAATGTCTTATAATGATAATTTTCATCAATATCAACATAATACAGAACACATTATCAGATTATTACAAGAGTTTCAATCCCATATAATTCAAATCCATTCTAGGACAAATATTGCTAACCCACCAGCAACACGTTTTGTGAATTCTTCCAGAGCTAATACGAGAACAGGTATTAGATATACCACACATAACAATACCAACCCTATTAATTGGACAGAATTCATTCCGTTAAGATATAATTCAACCAGATACCTAGATAATCGACTTACACAAGCACAAATTGACTTATCAACACAAATAATAGAATATGATGAAAATATGGATGAAGAACGTTGTCCTATTAGTTGGGAAGATTTTGTTGTTGGAGAACAAATTTGCCAGATTAAAGAATGCGAACATATATTCAAATCTACATCATTGTTAAACTGGTTGCGAACAAATTCACATTGTCCTGTGTGTAGATATGATTTACGCACATATAATGGAACCACACCTGGTCGGGTTAGCAGAACTACATCCAATAGGTCAAATAGAACTAGACCAGAACAGGTTAGCGATATCGATGTTTCATTGAATACAGTTGATATGGACAACCAAGATGCTAATGAAAATCCATATATAGATAATAATGACGAGATTGAAACCATTTATACAACATCCATTGATTTGGATATAAATTCTATTAACAACTTGGATGCCATTTTAGAATCTGTAATGCAACAAATAGGAGACGATATTATCCGTTCATACGATGCGTCAAATAATGACATATAATCACTTCATATATGCTTTCATTATTACTATATAAACAACTCCGAACTACATTCTCCGTTGTTTGTCAGTTTCCTTCCGACTTCGTCTTCAGTAAACATTCCAATTTACATTCGTTTTTGAATCGACTGCGTCGATTCTTGGAAATGAATCTAGAAAACGGCTCGGAACCATCAAGACACCCACCCCTACGGGGGTGTCGGGTCGTGGTTCTATACGTTTTACTACAGTAATTTTCTCAGGCTAAAAAAAAAAATAATAAAGTCTCAAAACTTTTTAGAAATGGACATTTATTTTTGTCCATTTTTCCAAAGTACCAACGGAGTTTTGTAAAAAAAGTGAATTCGCTGCATAATGCTCACAAATCCATTTTTTGGAGTGGTTTTATGACTGCATAATATTTTTTCAAAATAATATAAAGACCTATGTATATTTAGGAATATGTTTACAAATTCCAACGAGAAAACCGAGAAAAAACGAGAGAATTATGTTTGTGAAAAATGTGACTTTGTATGCATTTATAAAAGTGATTTTATTCGACATTGTTCCACTCGAAAACATAAAGAGTTTACAAAGATTACAAATGTGAGCAAAAATGAAAAAGAATCTCATATATGCAGTCATTGTTATAAAGAATATACATCAAGGATGGGTTTATGGAAACATGCCAAGAAATGTCCAAAACAAACATGTGAATCTGCTGAAATAATTTCTAACGTGGATGACGATATATTGAGTAGCGAACCTATAAAGAATTATATCATGAAATTGGTAGAACAAAACAATGAATTAAAAAATATGTTTATTCAGCAAAATAATGAACTTATGCAACAAAACAATAAACATAACGAAGAATTATTGAATCATAATACTGAGCTCCAAGAAATTAAAACAATTTTATCCGAGCAACCCCCACAACAAATCGTAAACAATAATATACAAAAAATTACCAACAATACCCAGTTCAATCTCAATGTCTTTTTACAACAAACATGCAAGGATGCCATCAATATGAGTGATTTTATTGATTCTTTGGAAATTAATACCAAATCTTTGGAACGTACCGGCACTCACGGGTACGTTCATGGTATCAGTAAGATTTTTATGGACGGTATTCGAAAACTGAAAGTGCAAGAGCGACCCATCCATTGTACCGATTTGAAACGCGAAGTATTGTATATTAAAGACAACGATACATGGACCAAAGATACCGAGGACAACAAACAGTTCAAGAAAGCGTTAGCAACTGTAGTGCATCGTAATATGATCCAAATAGTAAAATGGGAGGAAGAGAACCCGGAAACATCGAATCCGGAATCAAAAACATATGAATTTTATTTCGAAGTAGTTAGGCAGTCGCTGGGTGGCGGGGACCAAGATGTAACCGATCGTAACAACGATAAAATCCTGAAGGCGATTGCGAAGGAAGTTCATATCGATAAAAAAGTAAAGGAATTGTTATAATTGAATAATATTTGTATGAATATATTTTATATTTTTCTTGCGAAGAACCCTGATATTTCTTGGATACCATGTTTTTGATTGAAAATCTTGGTCAAGAATTTTTCAAACAACAACGTCTTAATTTTGGTTGAACACAGTTTCTCACGCTTTTTCATATATATTTCCAAATCAGGATACTCTTTTTCTAACTTGACAATTTCGCGTCGGAAAGCCGATACCGCCGATGTCTTACCTTGATACTCCCATATTTGCTCGAGTGCCAAACCAAATAGTTGTTGCAGCGGCTTCATCAATTGATTGGTAATATAAAATGTATAATCTATCGCCAATGTGTTATCGTTGATAAATTCCGGGGTTTCAATCTTTTCCCCCTGCAGTGCATGTTTATTTTCACAAACAACATGAACAAACCGCATTCTATCACCAGGTTTAGGTTTGTTCCCTGGGTCGCGCTGTCCGATTCTATCCGCCAATACTCGATGGGCAATTTGTTGAGGATTCTTATAATCGCTCCTCAATGCTTTTGTTATCATAAGTTTATCCATAGAGACTTTGCCGTCAATCAGATTTTGCAATGATGAATTGAGAAAGTCAATCGATTTTGATATGTTATGTTCCTTCATTAATATATTAAGAATTCCGCCGTAAGTATCCTTCAAATAGTCACACGAGTCGCGACGCTTGAGTGAAAGACCCATATATTTCATTTTACCCTTATTGGGGTCGGTCTCATAGAGCATTCCCACATATCGCTTTTTGGAAAGCAAGACGAACGGCATCAACGTTTTCTCATAAGAGAGTTCCATCGGCGGTTTTAGCCACTGAGTGCACAAATGTGCCGCATCTTGTGCAATTTCAATGGTGATTTCAAGTGCATCTTTCCCACGAATCGGCTGTTTGGTCTTGGGGTCTTCGAGGTTGAATGTAAAGAATACACTGTCCGTATTGTGTACAATCATGTTTCCGATTCCAGCAGCAAAATGGTGGTTATCAGTGGTTAAGTCGTAGACATAACCATCATATGGTATTTCGATGAGGTACTTTATTTTATTATTATAAGGAGTATCGTTTGGTACATACGTCATGACATATTCGTCTCGATATTTACTATATGATGTTTTCAAATTTATATTATACAGATTAAACACACAATGAATACATGCGGATATCAAAGGTTTATTTTCTGAAGCAATTTGACGAATTGTAATATGTTGTTCTTTATGAATTTTTCCGGAACTGAGCAACTTAAAGAATTTGTCGGATAATTCTCCTGGATATTTTGTATTACTAATATCGAATTCTACGAATTTATCGTTATCATTATTATTTGTTTCCGAATCGGAAGCGGATTCGTAGTTATTCTTTTCCGAATCGACTTTTCGCTGCGCAGAGATTATAGGAAAAGAATCGAGAAAACGTTTCTCAGCATCGCCCTTCAGGCGATGCAAGATTGGGGGCCTTTCTTGAAAATCGAAGATTTTCTGATCAGGCCCCCCGCTCGAACCGTTACACGGTTCTGTACGTTTTACTCCATTTTCATTTTTATATTTATAATGTAATAATTCGGTTCCGATTTGACAATCACGCGGACTGATTTCATTCGAATCTGATAATAATAGTGAATGGTCGTCTGTCACGTCCACAATACCATTGTCTGTTACTACACGAATCATTTTTTTATGTTCAGCCAATTTGTGACGTATAACGCGATGAATTTTGGTCCATCCTTTGTCCGACCAAACCTCGGTATCATTCAATTCACAATATTCTTTGGATTGTTTTCCTTCCTCAGTGCAGGTAGTCCAAATATCATTACCACAACGCCGATGTAAATCACATACAAAGGTGTTTACCGTGCAGCCGCCGTATCGAATAAGAATCGGTGTATAAGACGCAACACTGTCACCGTATACATATTCGGCTTTGGTAATAACTTTGCCATACGATTTTGTATCATATTCCAAATTCCCATACACTTCTTCAATAATGCGCTTGGCATAAATAATCATCATACGACCAGTCGCTGTGGTAGATGCCGCAACATCTTTTTCATAAAACGTCGATGTCTTGGCACCACACTGACCATAGAGTGAATTCGCAGTGACCTTGTATCCGAGCTGCCGTTTGTCCAAAATATTCTGCATAAACGGGTCTTTTTCCGTTTTAATCATTTTACGGGTATCTGAACGTGCACGAAGAAGTTCTTCCAAAATAGTCGGCATAATGCCTTTTTTGTTTTCGGGAAATTGTGCCCAGCGGCATATCATCGTTCCCGTTTTTGTTTTTTCTGCTTTGGCGCTGGGTTTGGCGGGGTTACGCAAATATTTGAATGTATCAAATTCCAAATCAATGTAGTCGTATCCGGGTAAATTATCATATATATAGTTTCCACTAGCATCCTTTTCGCCTAATTGTTTTATAAGGTTTCCTTCCATGTCAAATTCTTTGGTCCATACTTTGCTATCGTGAGACAAATTCTGACTAATCATCGATGATGGATACAAAGAAGCATAATCTACACAAGCTACTGGGTTATCCATATACATCGAACATTTGGGAGGAAGCACAATCGCTCCTTCATATCCCTCGTTGCCGCCCGATTTTTCCAAATCAGGCATGAGTGTGTCCTTTTCCCGGCATTTTTTGGCTACGAAACTGGTCAATTTGATTCCCTGACCGCGAAATACCAAGAAACTGATTGGAACGCTACAAATACGGGACATTTCCACATATCCAGTTAGCACATCTATTTTATTCATGAGATGGTGAACAAGATTACAATCCTGAATACAGTATTTCGCCACGATAGCGCGCCCACTTGCATCGCGGTCAGCCAATCGGAAAATATCCTGGGGCGTCACATCATCCTTCGCCATACCCCATTTGATGCTCTTTTTCATATCGATATATTCCGCCTCATGTCCTGCTATAACAATCACATTGTATTTTACCGTGGTTTCGGTGCCTTTAATAATTTCGGTGATTTCATAATCACAGACAATATCTATCACCGGAAATTTTTTCCCATTTTTATAATAGTCCGAGGTGAAACTCGATACCTCGATATGAATAAAATCTCCCACGTGCAACCCCATGAGATTTTGACTATATAGTTTGGTAACGTCACCATATTCGGGATGAACCGCGTTTTCTATTTTTTTGATGTCGTCGCTAATAAATTGTCCTGCTACATCATCCAATTTATAGGATGACAAATTGAAATCGCGGCGGAAATAGGCATACATATCGATTTGCAATCGTCCGTTGATTTTGGGATAACGTAAATCGTATTCCCCGCTCGCCAAAACGATTTTTGTATTTTCAATCGTCAATCCACCGTCTTTGCTTTCCTTGGCTGATAATTCGCCCATTTTTCTCGATAATTGTAGGAATTCGCGCTCACAATGATTTTCTTCTGCCCGGCGGAACAGAAACTCATAATCAAAACCAAATATATTATATCCAATGATGATATCGGGATTTTCTTTTTGTATAAGTTGGGTCCAGGCTAAGAGTAAATCGCGTTCTTTATCTACACTCACTATTTCCACACCGGACACTTCATCACATGTTCCCAATACGATACAATGATTCATATAGGGTTCTGTTTCACCATATTTGAGAAAGGTGGACCCGATAAAGGTAGTTTTATCACCTTCCAAACGTGGAAACATCAGTGTCATGATTTCATTGAGATTTTGTATTTTTTCTTCACGTTCGCGTTCCGCATCCAACAATATATCCAGAATATTGGATTTTTTATTAACGGTTGTTTTTTTTGTATTTTTCTTATAGACGAATTTTGGGGTATCTTGTTCTCCGCCATCATCGTCACCATCCCCATCACCGCCCTCTTTGCCTTCGTAACTGGATGCAAAATCTTTGATTTGGTCGAAAATAGAATCGATAGTCAGTAGGTCTGAATTAGCGCCCCCCTCTTTTTTGACAGCAGTGATGGGCATTTCCAACATTTTTTGCACAAGTGGCTTGAGTTGTTCTTTGGTAATCGGTTGTTTTGGATAAACAACATCAATGTCATCAAAATGGTCGAAGCCAAATGCGGTGAGAATTAGTTTTTGTATCAGAGCTGCCGCACGTGTCGAATCAATGCTTTGATTCTGAGATTGTTTATAGAAGCAATCTACAATGTTCATGGCAAGACGTTTATATGTTTTCTTAGGTAGGGGAAAATCACCATGACTACTGCTAGCTTCAATATCAAAACTACAAATTTTATATGGAACACGTGTTTCTTTCTGAGCTATAGGTTTGAGTTGAGATGCCATACACAAATATTCGTATTTGCATGTGGTCGATTTTATGGGAGGTTTGAATACTTTATCGACGGGAATATAAACCCATCCAGACGGACTGATATTATGAATATGGAAATATCGGAGAACAGGCGGTATATTACTCTCGTATAATTCCAAAGAAATCCCCCCTTTACCCATCGTATTGGGAGGATATATGAATTTTTTCATTTTACGAGATTCACCGTCGCCTTGATTATAATCATACCACAAATTTTTCACACGATTCATGGATGTTGTATTTTTGAAGGTTAATTTCAAAAATTTGTGCATTTTCCCTCCAGAAAATCCATATAACTTATGTTTATCCACCAATTCTGCAGTTAAAATGGATGATTCGTAATAGGCTCCTATTGATTTTTTTATTTCGGAAAGCAGACCATTTACATTGCGTTGGGTCCAGTCATCACCGACTTTGATAAAGAAGAATGGTTGAAAATCATTGACATATATGCAACATGTTTCTCCGTCTTCATTAATTCCGAACATTTGAATCATAAACTGAGCTTCATCTTTTTTGGCAGTGGACTTGTATTTCGATTCCTCTGATGATGTCGATTTTTCTGTGATTTTTCGTTCATCGAAAATATGAAAATCTAGTAGTCGGAAGGATTTTACGACCGTGTTCTTCTTCATTTTTTTGATGGTTATCGTTTGTTCTTGAGTATTATTTGACATTGTTGATGTCATTGTTGATGTTATATGGTATATAACATCAGTTTGTTTTTACATCAATTTTGTGGACGAATTTATTTGAAGGTTTTGCATAGCCGCTTGAAAATCGAAGATTTTCTGATCAGGCTCTGCTCGCAGAAAGCAAAACCTAGATTCGTTGCCCTACGCAACCGAAGGTTGCTCGGTTGAGGACCCTTCGGGTAGAGGGCCTGAAAGGCCCTCACACCCTTTGGGTAGAGGGCCTGAAAGGCCCTCACACCCTTTGGGTAGAGGGCCTGAAAGGCCCTCACACCCTTTGGGTCCTCTGACAAGGATTCCCTACGGGTCGGAGGGCCCTCAACCTGGAACGCCCCAAAGGGTCAACAAGCTTCGCTTGCAACCTGGAACCGCCGTAGGCGGTTCTGAGGGCGTTCAGAGGAATCCGTCAACGAATGAACAAATTCATAAAATATGTAGATTTGCGTTTTGCAGATTTGTTTTTGGGATAACGTTTGAGTTTTCGTTTGTTACGAGTTTTACCACCAAACAGTGTCAGATTCCATAATGATTGCTCTTTCTTAGGTTCGTCTCCACCTATTTTTTCTTCCACAATATTTGTGTCATGATTGCCTCCATGATGCAAAAACCATTTTTGCATCGCTTCGGCTTTTCGGTCTCCGCTATAATATTCTATATTACCATTAATTATTTTGAAAATAGTAGGATATCCACCTTGTAATGCCAACTTTTTATTTGAACCGTTCAAATATAATTCGTTTACATTGTCAACTTTGGATTGTTCGACAGATTGTTCAATTTCAGCATATATTATTTCATAACCATGTTTTTTATGTTTAATATTATATTTCATTTTATACCATTCTTTTTTTAACATACGGCAGTGACCGCACCAATCCGCATATATTTTACCGATTAATAACACTTTAGGTTTATTTTTTTGTGTTTTATTATGATTATAATGTTTTTTAGTACCACCCAACTCTTGATGATGATTCATTCTATATATTATATACATATAATATAATATTATACGCACTCAATGAAGAACCTAAACATGATATTTTTATTATTTCTTATTGTCGTATTTTTCGTAGGACTTTATGTGTATGTTTTTAATACCATGCCAAGTTGTGTTAGAAAAAGTATGAATGCTGATAACATGGAAGGTATGGAAAACAAAGAATCGAGTGACGACAAAAACAGTAACAAAGACAACAGTAATTGCCCCGATATGTTAATCAATCAAGGCGATGTTCTGTTATTATACAACTCGAATCAACCTGAAATCCCCGGCGAAAATCCACTCCCATTTTATAATTTGGATGAGTATATTAACTATTTAGAAATACAACGCAAAAAGGGAATCAAATGTCCTGTTTTGTATTTACAAAAAGAGAACAGCGCACAAGGAAAACCGGTATATCGTGTGCGACCAGGTCCTTTCGACCAACAAGGTGGTCTTCCTACACCTGAACAACAAATGACCATTGCTCAATTCAATCATCAAGACAAGCAAATTGATAATCCACCCACCCTTGTTTTGGACAATAATGTGAACTTAGATAAAAACAGTCCAGTAAAAATTATGGATGCAGACCGCGAACAAGCACCTTACAATGCAGGTAATTATGCAGGTTTTGACTCACATGGTCTTTACCAGGGAACCTATACGGAAATAGATAAAATTCACGATTCCACATCTGCCAAAGGTTTGAGCGATAATCCACTTGACCCTAACTGGGGAGGCGTATTATATACACAACAAATGGTTGACTCGGGTAAATACGATGAAAACAATGTTACAAAGCCGCGTTATATTACTCCCAAAGGAGAACAACAACCAAATTTGTATCCGGGTATATCGCCACCCGATGACCGAGCTTACTAATGAGTCATCATATATGTTTTTTATTCTTATTATATTTTATTCTATATGTTTTTTCTTTTTTCTTTTTTCTTTTTTGAATATTTCCTCCTTTAACTTTAATTGACTTACTCGAACTTTGGTCTGAGCCAACACTTCGTTTACGTTTTCGTGTTTGTTGACTGGTAACAAGTCCAATATGTTTTATTCGAAATTTATTTACGATATGTCGTTGTTGAATAGTAAATTCCGCTGGAAAAAAACCATCAATATCATATTTTCTGTTTTCATATGTTCCCGTAAAAATGTCACCGTGAAAATAGCCCATAATTATGCAATTATTTTCTTCTTCAATACGTAATTCTTTCAATAATGTAAACAATTCCACCGTAAAAAAACGATCTATATACATTTCTGAATCACGTAATCCATGTTCATATCCATAAGCGTCGCGAATTTCTTTTATTGTAAATGGATTATTACATGGATTATCTACGCACATCCACCGTTTTTCTTTATTGGATGGGTCTTCATCATCATCATGAATTGAATCAATATGTTTTTGTAAAATAACATCATATATTTTTTTCATTAACATACCGTCTAAAAAAAAACGACCAACTTCATCAGTCGGAGTTCCTGTTAAATCTAAAAATAATAATTTTTTATCTCTTCTCATATCGTTTGGAACATATGAATATGTTTCACAATCGGATGGTTTTGGAAATATTTTTATGAATTCTTCGTCACTCATGTTTAATTTTTTATATAATTCTTGATTTTTTTCCCAATTATTCAATTCATTATAACAGTAACCTTTTGCAACTTCTAAATATGGTGTGAACCATACAGGTTCAATAATTTCTTCCTTTGGAATTTCGTCATCATTTATTGGATGTTCAGAAATTCTAGCTTTTGTAACGCCATGTAAACCAAATTTGTTAGCATTTTGTGAAAAATGTTCTATGCGTCCGGTCCGATAAATAACATCACCAAGAGCATACTTATGTTTTATTTCTGAATAAGTTTTCAACTTTTTTATTATATCTGTTTTTAATCCAAGTTGATTAGTAAAGATTGAGTTTATAAATTCCATATATATTGTAAAATTTTATAATATATATTAGAGTTATATTATAACCGGATGACCAAGCTTATTGAATGTGATACAAAATTGAATACTTAGCACTATATACAGATGATTCCACTATATATCAAAATATAATATGTTACCGAATATTTCAAACCTTCCTGAGTTTAAGCTATGCTCAAACCGAAAGATTGCAACACCGACCATGTATGATATAAAATCATGGTTAATCGTAGATAAAGCGATTGATGAATATTCCAAAATATTGGAAATATATAGCTTAACCAGTCCAAATATTCATAACAACCAAAAAATACTTCTTATGCAGTTTGATTTATTAAGAAAAAAAAATATAATTCACAGGTTATTTGTATGTAGAACAATCACAATTGGGCAAGTAATTGCACCCAATCCAATTTATGTTTATATGGAAAGTGTAAAGTATCCACATGTTGGTATAAGTCAACGCATAAATGACAACGAATATTCACTTGTATCAGGTGAAATAATAAAGGGACGTTTATATCGTTTAATTGACCTTTTACAAGATGAAAGTTGTGCTTATTATGCTGTTCCACTTCATGAAGACAACCTATTAGATGAAATAAAAACAAAAAAACAAACAATTTTGCCGAGTCTTGTCCAGTTATGTATATTATCCATACTAACAAAAGATTTACCCAAATATAATGAACTAAATCAAACAGTAGTTTTAGCTATCCGATAATAAAAACCGTTTGATGTTCTCTACACATGCTTTGCTAATTTTACGTGATTTTCCATTATTTTCACATACAAGGTTCTCTAATACTTCGGTAGACTTCTTCATCTCGTCCAAAAAATGAGGAAATGACTTGAATTTTTTCATAATAGCCATAGCGGTTACCGAACTGATACCCGGTATTTGACATAGAATAATTTCACCTATATTTTCGGGGGTGATATTATCTTTTTTCACCTTTTTGACCACAGTGCAGTAATTAGGTGCGTTTACATCATGATAAGTATTTTCTTCTATAACTACGTTTTGGAGTATTTTGTGCGGGTTCACTTTGGTCAGAAAAGCTTCGCTTTTCAAGTGAACCGGAACAAAATCACCATTCAACACAAGGTTTTGCTTTGCAAAATCGGTGTTGCAATCTAATGTTTCTTCAGGAATGTTTCCTGTAGTAAAAGATGTGTTACACCTTTGCCGATTTAAATCGCCCCCTTCTGGGGGCGATTCCAGTGGCAAATTAACGTTACCACGCGCATTTTCAATGAGCGAAGGTGTAATTAGATAAGCAGGTATTTTCCCCTTGACAAAATCGCGGTCGATTTTATTCGTCATCCACACCAACAATTCTGCACTCTCGCGCACTGTCGCTGTTCTCATAACACTGAACCCTTTGAAATAATTCAAAGATGTAATTGCTGAATATACAATCTTCTTTTCGGTTAAACTTTTCAATTGTGAGAACATTCCTTCCAACAAATAAACAATATTATGGGACGGGAACCCGCTCGAATACGTCAACCGATAAGACTGTTCTTCGTATCTGCCATCTTTGATACTTGCCATCAAATCCGCAAACGATTTTCGTTCGACCAACATTACGTCTTTATCTTCGTCGGTTTGAATAAGAATATCACCAATGGGGAGAACCCGTTTTATAAGTTGTATGGACGTCGTATTTCCTTCGGTGTTAATAATAGAATAACATTTTTCGTATAAATCATGTTCTCTCTCATCGATTATAAGTTTCATCCTAATAATATCTATAATTTCTATTATGATATAATAAATAATTATTATTATATCATTTTACACAATATGATTTACTTGGTGCCGGGAATATGCCAGTAGTCAAGATTCATGCGTCTGCCAATGTTGGCAGATTGACTGACTCGGGGGTTCATCGTCATAGCCATGAATGCACGGCTCTGAGGTAAATGACGGTTACGTAACGCAATCATTTTTGCCTGAGTTTTGGTAGCAAGAGGCACCAAACCAGCTTTCTTGGACCCTCCTCCCTGATTTTGATTCATAATTGTATTTTGATATCTGGCACGCTTCGCAGAATTTGATAGAACCATTTGTCTATTATATACACTAAATATATATTATTTTGTAAAAGAATATAAACGCTTTTTGATAAATACAGTATACCCTCTTGTTGTTTTCATTCTATTTCTCAAATATAATGAACACTACGTCCACCTTTCACGCCGACGACGATATCCGTATTGAAAAAAATCAAAACGGGAATGATATTTATATTTTTGACCCATATAATCCCCTAAATAAGATCATAACACCTAGTGAAATACAAACAGTATTGAAAAATTACGGTATTGATGTCGATATCAATAATTTCACGTTGTATAAACGCGCATTCATTCATCGGTCCTATATTCGCCGTCCAAACATTGAAAATCAACAAAATAACATTACTATTGTTCCCAAACCCGATGATTGTTTACCTCTATTTACTAAATCGAACGAGCGATTGGAATTCGTAGGTGACGGTGTGTTAGAATGTATCACTAAATATTATTTGTATCGGCGGTTCCCTAAAGAAAATGAGGGATTTATGACAGAAAAAAAGATTGCTCTAGTAAAAAACGAAGCGATAGGAAAAATGGCGTTGGAAATGGGGCTTCATAAATGGTTTGTCCTGTCTAAACACGCGGAATTGAAACAAACGCGAACGAATCTGAAAAAATTAGGTTGTTTATTCGAATCTTTTATAGGTGCCATGTTCCTTGATTTTAACAAAATCACAGTTAATGACGAAGATAATTGGTTTAAAAACGTTTTTGTCACTGGACCCGGGTTTCAAATGGTTCAGATTTTCGTGGAAAACGTATTTGAAAAACATGTCGACTGGATTAATTTGATTCGGAATGATGATAATTTCAAAAATATTCTCCAAGTCAAAATACAGAAGGAGTTCAAGGTAACCCCGCATTACATTGAAATGAATGAACATCACATAGATAACGGGTATCACATGGGGGTATTTCTATGTTTGGGACAACCAATTCACGCCGTTTCCAGCAAAAAATATATGAGATGCAGTCAGTTTACAACATATCAAGAAATACACGAATATATGTCGGTAAATAATAAAATATTTTTGTTTTTAGGGGAGGGTAAACATAAAATCAAGAAAAAGGCGGAACAGATTGCTTGTGATGCGGCGATTCAACAATTAAGTGGATACTAAAATCACATAAAGATATATTTAGTTACGTTATATCTACGAGTGCACTATTATGGGAAATACTGTAAATGTAAAACCACCGGGAAATTCATACCTGCCAACATATATGTTTGAATCTCCAGAAAACATGAATAAACGTTTATTTTTAGAAATACAAAAAACGAACAGTGAATACTCAAAAAATACGGATGACCACATAATGTTTTTATTTTCAAAAATTGACATCAATACTTGCAATGAAGACGGTGAAAATTTGTTGCATATATTTACAAAATATTACCGTGCAAAACGTATACAAGAAGAAACACAAAATACGTATGTATATGACTATTATTTACAACATTTATTTGATATCGGATGTGACATAAATAAACGTGATAATTTGGGAAAAGTGCCGATGTGTTATTCCAATAATATCAACATCGATTTCTTCATAAAAAATAAAGCAGATTTAACCTTACGAGACAACGAAAATCATACAATTTTATACCATTTATCCAAAGGATTTTATATAAGTTATATTGAACCATTCGTTAATAATTATCCGGATGCGATTGATTATGACGAATATATTCCAGAAGAACGACTTCATAAAGCAATCATATTTAATGATATAAATAAGGTAAAAGAGCTGTTATTAAGAAAACCTAACTTCATCGATTATCAGATAAAGAATCAATATCAATTACATACCCCATTATCTATTGCTGGTGAGCACGGGATGGTCGAAATATTTTATTTGTTATTAGAACATGGTGCTACAATATATCCTTCACTATTATGTGATTTAATGGATGATTATAAAATGAATTACTATAAGATTCAAGAAGGTTCAGATATATATAATTCACAAGTTAAAATTATAGAAGAACTCATAGAACGTGGTGCGTCAATCAATTATCAGGATAGTCATGGAAACAGTTCTCTACATAATTGTATTACAGCGAAAATGGTTCACCTATTATTGGAAGGAGGTGCTGATATAAATGCGAGAACGGAAGGTTACGGTATAAAAAAAGTTCTTAATTATTTTCGCATTAACCATTATTTTTGTATTGATGCGGACCCACTGATGTATATGACGGTTAATATGCCAAGAATTGATGTATTTCGCGCACTATTCAAGTATGGTGCGGATCCAAATCGTAAAAATGAAAGTGGACATACCGCATTTATGGGAATATTTGTATCAACCTTTTTATTTACACATTATGATACAGACGAAAAATATCACGAATTAGTTCAATTATTTTTAGATAATGGTGCGGATCTGTTCATCAAAGATAACGACGATTATAGCGCACTTGATTATTTATGTATGTTAAGCAATTACAATAAAAAAAAACAATTGAGCACCATTCGATATTTACATAACAAGAAACAATTTACCTTGTATCGTCCCAGTACATTGGAGGCTATACAAAATGCAATTGTTTGAATGGTGTAAAAATAAAATCAATTGATATTATAAGATATAATGTCCGATGAAATAGAAAAAATAAATATGGGTGGTCCTTTAGATAGATTAAAAATAAAAAGAATGGCCAAACCCCAGCCTATTTTCAAGATACAATTGAAACGCGGAATTGTAGGTAAAAAAATGGAACCAAAAGAGATTCCAGGAAAATTGGGGGACGAGAATATATCAGAAGATATCGAAGTAGAAGAAGTAGTTATTCGAAAAATTACAACCGATAAGGATATTGATACAGATGATAATCCTATCAAAGAACGTGTTGCCATTGTTTTTGCTGATAAACGCCGTGATGTTGATGTGAATCGTGCACTTATTTTAACCCGTTTAAACAAATATACCAACATTCGAGTGGTAGAGCGAAAACGGTTAACCAAAGATTCGGAAACTGATAAGAATCCATCTTTTAAGGTGCCGCTCCTTAATGGTAATAATTATGGAGAAAATCCAGTAGAAGATTCAGTTCATTTCAAACGACCGAAAAAAACAATCACCATCGCGGAAAAAATAGATGAAGCGATTGAAGCTGCTGATGTTCCGATGGATTTCGAAAAAATAGGTATGGATGAGGAAGAAGAAAAACAAGAGGAAAAGGAAGAAGAAAAAGAAAAAGAAGAGAAACCAGAAAAACAAATAGATGAAGAAATTGTAGTTTTTAAACCGAAAAAAGGTAGACCTAAGGCTAAACGTAATTCACCAAAAGAAGAAGAAGAAGGAGAAAAGGAAGAAAAGGAAGAAAAGGTTGCAGAAAAGACGAGACAAACCCGCAAAACCTACGAAGAATTCGAATTCGGAAAAGAGGTCAAGGTCGGTAAAAAAATTCTGGTCAACCGCTTGCCAAAACGTGAGAAATTCACAGTAAAAACATCCAATTTCTACATGAATAATCGCAAACTCTATGTGCAAAAAATAGCTGAGCTTTTCCGTCCTTACCGCAAAGAGGTTCTCGATAAATCATCGGATGTATCCTGTGATACATTAAATACCGTCGATTTCAAATTATTGACCCATCAAAAAGTTGCCCGCGAATATTTGAATTTATATACACCCTATCGAGGTCTATTATTGTTTTATTCACTGGGTTCGGGGAAGAGTTGCACCAGTATTGCAATTGCCGAATCCATGAAAACTCAACGCCCTATTGTCGTAATGACTCCCGCCTCCCTCAAGATGAATTTTTTTAGTGAGCTGAAAAAATGTGGTGATTTGATGTATCGCAAAAACCAATATTGGGAGTTTATTTCGGTCACCGGAAACCCTGATTATGTGCCTATTTTGTCCAAGGTTCTCCAAATACCTGAAGAAACTATCCAACGTAATAAGGGAGCCTGGCTCGTAGATATTACCAAAAAAGAATCCAACTTTGGTGATTTGAAAACCGAACAACAAGAAGCTGTGGATGAACAACTTAACCTCATGATTCGTGCCAAATACATTGATATTAATTATAATGGTCTTAACCGCCGCAAACTCGCTGAAATGACGGAAGATTATACCAAAAATATATTCGACAACGCGACTGTTATCATTGATGAAGCCCACAATTTTGTTAGTCGCATTGTCAATAAAATCAAACAACCCAAGAGTATTTCTTATATTTTATATGACCAATTGATGAAAGCCAACAATACCAAAATTGTTCTATTGACCGGCACTCCTATTATCAATTATCCGAATGAATTGGGTATATTGTTCAATATTTTACGAGGTTATATTAAGAAATGGACATTTCAATTGCGTGTCAAGGCCAGTGCACCTGCGGGATTCAAAGTAAATAAGGAAGAAATTATGAAAATGTTTGACCGTCAAGATTTCAATACATATGATTATGTGGAATATTCTGGAAATAATTTGACTATTACTCGTAATCCTTATGGGTTCGTTAATACGGAAAAGGATGTAAAAAAAACGGAAAAGGGGAAGACAACTGATAAAAATAAGAAGGGGGGTAAAGCAACACAACGCCATAAAAAACATGTTACTAAAAAAAATAACACCCATAAAAATAAGAATAACCTATTGGAACCCAAATTTTTAATCGACAAAGACCATGACGTAGTGAAAGAGAACCCTAATTATGATGATAATTTATTGGTGGTAGAACCAGAAGCCACTATAGAATACAATGACCGGGTATATCAAGATTTACATAAAGGAGGGGGTTTGGATAATTACGATGGTGTTACTCTGGACGAAAGTGGCAACATATCTGATGAAGATTTTATCAAGGAAGTCCGTCGCATTCTCACCCAAAATCATTTGGAAATCGTGGAAGCCGGTTCCTCCTACGAAGAATTGAAAGCATTACCCGATGATTCGGAAAGTTTTTTGTCCACCTTTGTTGACCAAGATACAGTAAAAATGAAGAATGAAAATGCCTTCAAAAAGCGTATATTGGGTCTTACCTCTTATTTCCGTAGTGCGGAAGAAAAACTATTGCCGTCGTTTGTCAAGACCGAGGGTGGAAGTAATTACCATATTGTCCCCGTGGAAATGAGCGAATTTCAATTCGGCAATTACGAAAAAATACGAAAAGAAGAAGCTGACCAAGACAAACGTAACCGGGTCAAGAAAATGAAAGAAGCCAAAAAAGGAAATACCGAAGATTTATTCAATGTCTCCTCCGCTTACCGTATTTTTTCGCGCGCCGCATGTAACTTTGCGTTCCCAAATCCACCAGGAAGACCCATGCCAGATAAAGATGCGGTCGAAACTGTCGGAGAAGATATTATAGGTCAGGAGTCCAAAGGAGTCCAACTACGAACTCAAAAGGTAGCTTCGCTACCTGATGAGTTTGGTGAAGCTGAAATAGATGCTCTATCTCCTGATTCCGTTCCGGCAATGAATGAATTTGTCACCGAGGATGATGTCGAAGAACGTATGAAAACATATAAAGAACCCACGGATTACAAAAATAGAATCAAAGCCGCACTTAAATTCTTGGAATATGACCCTAATCGTCCTGAAGAAGAACATTTTTTGAACAAAGAAAAATTGGTCGTTTATAGCCCCAAATTTGCCAAAATATTAGAGAATTTACAGGACAAGGAAAACCGCGGTCTACATCTCTTATACAGTCAATTCCGAACAATCGAAGGCATTGGTATTTTGAAACTAGTTCTCGAAGCCAATGGATTCGCCGAGTTTAAAATCAAAAAAAATGATTCAAACGATACATGGACAATCATCGAAAACATTGACAATGTGGGCAAACCCCATTTTGTTCTGTATACCGGCACCGAAACCCCGGAAGAAAGAGAAATTATACGTAATATTTATAACAGCCATTGGGATATGGTGCCAGCATCCATCACAACGAAATTGCGGGAAACATCGACAAATAATTTTTATGGGGAAATTATACAGGTTCTCATGATTACCGCCTCCGGCGCGGAGGGCATCAACCTTAAAAATACCCGATTTGTGCATATTGTCGAGCCCTACTGGCATATGGTGCGTGTTGACCAAGTCATTGGTCGCGCACGACGTATATGCAGTCATCAAGATTTACCCGAAGAATTTCGCACTGTCAAAGTATTTTTGTATTTGTCCGTGTTCAGTGAACAACAAAAAACCAACAAGAAAAACATCGAAATGATGAACCGTGATGTAAGTAGACTTGAAAATAAACCCATTACTACAGACGAATCCCTCTTAGAATCCGCTTTTATCAAGAACAATATTAACAAACAGTTGTTGGATGCGGTGAAAGAAACCGCCATCGATTGTAGTTTGTATAATCCTACGAACAAAGAAGAGAACCTCGTATGTTACGGATTTGGAAAGGTGGATTCCAATTCGTTTGCTTCTTATCCTACATTGCAACAAGACTTGAGTGAACGCCAAGAAATGAACATTAAAAAGAGCAAATTGAAACTGAAAGCCTCGCGACCGATTAATGGAGTGGTATATGCCATCGATACTAAGACATTGGATGCCTACGACATGAATAGTTATGAACAAGCATTAGCTGGCACGGGAGAACTAATTTTGGTGGGTAAAATTGTCAAGTCTGGCAAAGGATATGAGATAAAATTATTATAAAATTGAATTAGACATATTTACATGATTGTATGTATCAATTATAATAGATACAATCATGAAAATTCTATCGTTAATTACTCTTGGAAATGGTGTAAAAATGACGTTTGAAGTAAAACATACACTAAGTTCTTCGTTGTATTCTCAAGCTTCGCTTGCTGAAGGTTTTGTAGAGCCGCTTGAAAATCGAAGATTTTCTGATCAGGCTAGCGCAGCAAAACAAAACCTAGATTCGTTGCCCTTGGCAACCTTCGGTTGCTCGGTT
>TBL_comb47_HYPODRAFT_10000382_pt1 | contig 58718 bp, 47 predicted proteins | sample TroBogypolimnion_40_FD_10682 | JGI IMG/M metagenome (IMG submission 10682)
TTGAAGATTTCTTACTTGGCTCATATGGTTTAGTGTAATTACTTATGAGGTAATTTTGCCACCAAATGGCCTTAGAACGAAATCCCAGAGGTAACCCTAATTGCTGCAATTGGAACATATTTTGTCAAATACTATTTATTCTTAATTTTTTCAGCTTTTTTATCCCAGGCCAGGAGCCATTTAGTTTGGGCCGTGCTTATGCCGCCGTGGTAAAGCCTCGATTCTGCAATGGCTTGTTTCATGGTCCATTTATCAACTTCGTATCTATAAAGAGCTACCAACGTCCCGGTGCGGCCATAACCGCCACGGCAATGAATATGTACTGGTTGGTTTTTAACATCTTTAATGAAACCTAAAAAAGTTTTAGCCTGACTATCAGTCGGTGCCCCGCCGTCACGAATTTGTAGACGTAAGTAATTAAAGCCTAATTTTTTAAATCCTGATATTTTAGAATCATCGGCTACTTCTTTATATTCATTATCGAAGCGCAAATCAACTACTGACTTCCAACCATTTTTCTTAAGCCAAGTAAACTCTTGAATTGTGGGTTGTCCGGAGCGTGAAAATATTCCAGGCTTCGGGATACTAAAAGACCAAAAACCATAAGCTGTCGGTGTGCTGCTGGCGATATTTTGCCTTGGGCCGACTAAAGATTGACTGGTTTGGGCTAGAACTGGAGATTTAGCAATAAAAACTGAAACAAACATCAGAAAAGTAATAAATATAGTTTGTTTCATTAAATTTTTAGATTTTTCAGTAATCATTATTTAATTTTGTTAACTATTTTTCTGGTAGCTGGACCAAAAATACCGGTTACTGGATTAATTTTTCTAGCTTTCTGAAATTTGATAAGCGCCAACTTAGTGGCTGAACCAAATTTAGTAGTTTCTTTTCCTAGTGATCCTGGTCCAGATTTAGCTATCAGAAAACCATTGGCATTAAGATATTTTTGTAGTTCTTTAACATCGTTATTTATCTGACCTAATTTTAAATCCTTTTTAAAAATAAATGAGTTTAATTTGGCAGAGGTTTTACTTATCGCTGTCGGTGCTAAGGATTTAATCGTTATTTCAGCTCGATTAACATAAACATCGGCAAAAGTAATAATAATATCACTACGTTTATCTCCATCTAAATCAATTTCTTGACTCTCCCCTTTTTTAAGGCTAATAATTTGAGGTTTTGAAGAGATGGTTATCGTAACAATATCAGAAGATAAATCTAAGTTGCTGATTAATAAAGAATGATTGTTTAATTGCCAATTACTGGAGCTTTCTGGAGCTTTAAAATTAGCCTGGCTATTAATATAGCAAAGAACATTATTTCCGCCCGCGGTGATGTTTCCAATATTATTTATGGAATTAATAGAAATAGTTGAGTTGGTCGTTCCACTACCAGTAGCTACTGGCAAATAGATGATGGGGTTGTTAACATAACTGCCTCCGCCGCCCCCTACTCCTCCAGAATTATTATTTATTGGATTAGCTGCAAATTGAGCTGATACGGAAATATTATCAGTAACATTAGTTTCGGTTCGAGAAGCAGTTGTCACATTATCGCTCCATTTAACAAAATAATATCCCGAATTAGCCACAGCGGTTACCGGTGTGCCATTTGAGCCAGAGATAACTGCTTGAGTAGATGATCCAGTAATCGTACCATTAGAATCGGTTAAGTAAGATAAGGAGAATATATTATTCACCGTTAGCACCACTCCAAAAGTAGTACTACCGCCACTGTTAGTAGCGGTCACGGTGTAAGTAGCCAGACCAGTGGCTGTGGTTGGTGTACCAGAAATAATTTGGCGAGTTGTAGGACAAAGCGGTTNGCGCCAGCTGGTAGACTTGGCGAAATCGAATAGCTCAGTTCCTGACCGGTCACTGTCGGACTAAGCGGAGTGATGGCGGTATTTTTGGTATATACATTTGGCGAGTTGTAGGACAAAGCGGTTGGAGCCGGTAATAAATTCTCCGTTATGGCCATAGCATTTAATAAACCATATCCCCAGGCGGTATTTTTGGGATTTATGGTGATTTCTATTTCTCCACTGCTATTTGGTACTATATTTGTGAAGTATACGGATTGAGAGGTGTTTGACATTACGGTTAACTCTTTAACTACTCCGCCTATTGTATATTGGGTAATAGTTTTGTCTCCAGTATTACCAGTATTTGAAGTATAACCAAATAATCTAATATTATAATTTTTAAAACTATCTAAACCATAAATCTTCACTTTAGCCGGACTAGAAGAACCGGAATATATTTGAGCCGCTGTATCAATAACATCATCCGGATATAAACCAGAATTATTTCCTGTTGGCGCTGAAGATAAGCTGCCATATTTAAATGGAGCAGTATTGGACAATGATACCGTCGAAGAAATACCATCGGAATCTTTCATATTAGTTAAATTATTGCCTAATATAGCATTTTTCCCGACACAGAAATAGTTCCAATTATATGGTGAATATGGAGAATAAGATACGGATGTTGAAAGACAATTATTTACTCCAGCGGCATCAGTAAGATCACCTCTGACGTTAACATACCAAGTTCTAAGTGGCACGACGATAGCGTCTAGTCTAGCATTGTAAGTATTTTTTTTAGTTTGGTCACCTAATAAATTAGTGTAGGTTCGAGCAATATTAATACTTGATAATGTTCTTAATGATTCAGCGTTAGTAACTAGTGATTCTACTCGAGTAATGTCATTGCTTGAATAAGTATTAACTCCCCAGTCAATATTTATCAGTCCAGTATTTTTATTATCTGTATGATAGGTAAAATCACTTCCATAACTTATACTGCTTATTTGGGCATCGGAATTGATTAATAAAGAAAGAGCATAATGTCTTAAATCAGTCGGAACGTTAGAAGTGTCTAATTCTATTGTTAATTGATTACCGTTTAAGGTTTGAATTAAATTGGTATTTTGTTTAACCATCATATAATCATAAACCTCTTCTCCTCCGGCAACCCAGGCGGTGTCATTACCATATCTGCCGTAACTGTTTTCAATATGGTCCATAAGACTTTTCCAACTACTCCAAGTCATGCCGCCATTCCAGTCTCCAGAAAAAGTACTAGTCGTTATCTGATGGGTAAATTCCTTGCCCCAATATTTATCACTACCAGTACTGCTACTAGCCAGATAGTCTACATTATTAAAAAGTCCGCCTGGAAGGTTTCCTCCTGGTAGAAATTCAGTTTCATAGTCAAATTGGCGATACATTACAAAACGGTTACTGCTGATATTATTACTTACATCAGTGTCGCTGGGAACACTAACTGTGCCTCCATCAAAAGTAAAATCCGAAGATTGAGAATATTCAGCTTTAAAGCTGTTATCAAAAGCCGGTTGAATGTAATTGCTATCACCATTTGGTAAAACAACTTGAGAAGTTTGAAAGGGTTTTATAATTGAACCGCTATTGCTTTTTAAATTAATATGAGCGCCAACATCAACGTTTAATTGGTTTAACTCATAAGCATAATCTAAATTACCTTGAGCATGTCCACCAGGATCGCCGACATAATAAACATAATTATCACCAGGAGAAACAGTGGCCGATGTATATCCATGGTTAAAAACATCCCAACCATTATCCACGGCTGTTTGTAAATCTGTCCATTTTATGTAGCTAGGAGTGTTTATATGAAGATCTGTGTAGCTACTGTTTCGACTATAAAAAGCATAACCGCCGCGGAAAGGAACATTATTGCCGGCGCCATCGGTAAAATATAAACCGCCGAAATACTGACCCAGGTAAGTCGAATAGCCTCCGTTCATATATGTAAAAGCTGGGTCAAAACCGGCCACCAAGCCATCATCAAAGTCGTAGCTTAAAGCAAAATTTTTGTTGTATTTTAATTGAGTTTTTGTGGCCGAGGCAGTTGTTGGGGTTGTGGCAAAGGTAATGATGATTTTTTTATTAGAATCGGCCTTAGCATCATTAGTTGGCACTAAAAAACCGGAAAACAATAAATTTATCAGCAAAAAAAGTGATATCAAACTTTTTATTTTATTTACTCTCATAAAAAAACCTTAAATATTAAAAAATTATTATAATAAAATTGCTAGTATATTATATCTTAAAATGTAGTATTTTGGAATTAGAAATATATGCTCGGTTAAACAGATTTTTCTTAAAAATATTTATTTTTTACTAGAGTTAAAATTAAGCCATTATTCCAGAGAAATATTTAAAAAGCAGGATATATTCTTCGGGATGTGATACTAAAGAAGTATCTTTGTTCTCTATCAAGCTTTGGAGCTCTCTATAAGGCATAAATTTAACGGCCGCCACTTCTTCGTCTTGTTTTTTAATTTTATCTACTTCTAAATCTCTTTTGACAATATATATTGGGTTAATCTCATTATTAATATAACCCTCCCTTTTAGATGTCTGTTTTACCTCCCCAATCTGTTCAAGTTCTTCCGGTTTAATCTTTAAACCAATCTCTTCTTCAGTCTCCCTTAAAGCGGCTCGAACACAATCTTCTCCAGCCGAAACATGACCGGCTGCTGAAATATCCCACATATTAGGATAGTTATCGACCAGAGGTGAACGTCTTTGTAACAAAATTTCATTTTGAGAGTTAATAATCCAGACGTGGACTGATCGGTGCCATAATCCTTGTTCGTGCGCTTCTTTTTTGGTTTTCTTTTGCCCAGTTAAATTCCCTTCAGCATCGCAGATATCTAAATATTCCATAAATTAAATTTATTGTTTATAAAATAAAAATAGCATATTTAGAAAAATTTTAGAAATTTAGCTGTTAATTAAGATATGGCTGCCACCGAATTATTTTTATAAATAAAAAGTGTCTATATTTTATAGACACTCTATTAAAGCTACCATTTTTTAATTGATAAAAAATTACCGAGAATCTCCGGAAATTAACCGAAACCAGAATCACCTTTTTATATATGAGACAGATAAAATAATTATATATTTTTTAGAAATTGATAACTAGCCAATATCTCTTTCTATAAAAAAAACAAAATAGCGTCTTTTATCCTATTTTGTCAATATAAGACCGCTATTAAATAATATGGCTTAAGATGATTATTCCCCCTATATACATAATTATTTCAATTATCGAATCAAGTCCTAAGCGAAAGTACCTATTTTTAACTTTTTTAATAAAAGAAATGGCATAAACAGACATCATGCCAATAGCCAAAATTGCGAAAAGCAGATCCAGTCTTCCGGTGTAAGATAAAACTGGTTTCTGAGCGATCAGATCGGCCACTAAAAAAATGGTTAGCATGAAAGCATTGCCGCCCATAATATCGCTGATCGCCAGCTGATTATCGCCAATAAAAATTGATTCCAATCCGGTGCTAATTTCCGGTAACGATGATACAAAAGCTAAAACCGTGGCCGCAAACAGTCCGCTACCAATATTTAATTGTCCAGCTAAAGCCGATCCTGATTCTTCTAAAACAACGCCCGCAATCAAAGTGGCCACACAGGCAAATAAGAAGATGAATATAACGTATCCATTTTTTTTATTAGCATAAAAAGGGTGATTTTCTACGGCACGACGTTCGTGATGCTTGCGACCAGGGGCGGCATCAGGGGCTGATACTTCGTTAAAGCGTGCGATTTTTCTAAATTTATTTATTAAATATAAACCGGCTACCCAGACTATAAGAATGATTATGGATAAGGGGTTTACATTGAAGAAGCTGTATTGTTTAGGAATAAGTGTTGCTAAGAGGGCTAAAATAGTTAAAACAATAGCAAAGGCTGTTTCTATCGACATATTTATTGATCCGGCTAAATAAGAAAGCGGTCTTTTGCCTCTAACAAAAAAATCAAAAATTATTATAATCAAAGTCTGGAGCGCCAAGCCACCCAAAAGAGTACCAATGATTATTGGAATGTGGCCATTGCGGGCTGCACTAATAGTTATAGCTAATTCCGGTAAGCTGCCGCTAATACCTAAAAGAATAAGTCCACCTAAAGCATCTCCGAGTTTAAAACGAGTATCCAGGGTATCGGTAGTTTTGGTTAAAACGATGCCAGCCCACCAGGTAATAGCGGCGGTTGCGAGAAATATTATTGTCAAAGGTAGTAGTGATAAATTAAACATATTTTTGCTTGCTGTAATATTAAAATTTTTGAATTTATATAATAAAAATAGCGCGAAAATGTAATTTTGTAAATCTTATTTTAGGATATCATTAGGGTTACAAACTTTTTTATAATAAAAAAGGCTCAATATCTTGTGACATCGAGCTCTTAAATTTCAGTTGATTTGAAAATTTTAAAATATTTTTAATGGATAAATAATAATACTGATTAGACCTGATTCTAAGTGCGCTATCTTTTGAAAAGCGACTCTATCTAAATCGATTATTCGATCTGGATATCTAGTGTTATCAGGGCCATAATCATTTACAATCACATCGACATATTTGTTGTTAGCTAGATTAATTACCCGTAAAACCGAACCCTTTTTAAATTTTGTTGAAGCGGCAAATAGACCACCGCAACAACTATACCAGCTAGCCATCCCACTACTTTTTTCTGGATTCGAAAATTCGTTTAATTGATTATTAATTGAATCTTTTGATTCTTTAAGGAAAGCTTCTTGCTCGTTAATAAAGTGTTGTTTACTTGCAACCCTAGCTTGACTCTTAGTGCTTGCTTCGGTTCTTAGGCAATTTAACAATAAAAGGCCTAAGAAGAAAAGTACCATCGATTTTCTCATTAACTTATTTTTTTATGTGTGAAAGAACAATAAAATTGACTGATGTCTAAGTTATTACGCGCCAAAAATGATTTTCTTCAAAAAATAATTGATTATATAAAAAATAGACTAATATTAGTATATAAAATCTTAGAATTAAAAAAGGCCAGTCTTATTAACTGGCCTTTAAGCAAATTTTATTTTTTTAGTGTCCAAACGTAAAAATCATCGCCACTGAAGCCACCCCCATTAAAATAAAGGTGCCCCAAACCAGTAAATTTGAAAGAGTGCCACTTCTATGTTCGCCCATAATCTTTTTATTTCTGGCAATTTTGGCGATGATAAATATCAAAGGAACCGCCGCTACACCATTAAACACGGCGGCATAAATCAGCGCCTTCATCGGATCAATGCCTATAAAATTAATCATTAATCCTATCATGGTGGCAATCGTAATCACCCCGTAAAATCCATGAGCTTTTTTTAATTTTAGATTTAAACTCTCTTTCCAATTAAAAGTTTCGGCAACCGCGTAAGAAGCGGAGGCAGAAAGTACGGGTACCGCTAATAATCCCAGTCCAGTGATTCCGGCGGCAAAAATAAGTTTTGCCAAAAATCCGGCATATGGAAAAGTATGAACTAGTGGTTCTAGCGCTTTGGCGGCATCAGATGCCGTTGCAATATTAGTTACTCCATTGGCGTTTAAAACCGTGGCGGCGACAACAATAATACACCAGGTGGCAATCTCAGATGACAGCATACCAACAAAATTATCTATTCTCAGCGATCTAAGAAAAGATTTTGTAACATGAACCTCACCGTGTTTTATGAGATGTTTTTCCCGCTCCTCTTCAACCTCCTCTGATGCTTCCCAAAAAAACATGTAAGGAGTAATGGTTGTGCCAAAGACACCAGTAATAATGAACAAGAAAGCGAAACTTAATTCAATATGAGGAACAAAGGTTGCTTTTAACAGAGTTCCCCACGGTTCTCTGATTAAAAACAGGGTTAGAGGATAGGCTAGGAGTGAAATTGCTAACCACTTTAAAATTTTGGCATATTTTTTATACGAAATAAATATTTCAAGTAATAAAATTAAGGCGGTAAAAAAGAGGGTGAGAATGACAATATTAACAGGAATGATAAGCTGCGCCGCGGCGGCCATAGCACCTAAATCAGCTCCAATATTAATTGTATTAGCTAGGAGAACAAGAATAACTGCTCCGTAAAGCATCCTTTTGCTATAATTTTCTTTTATAACCGAGGCAATTCCTTTGCCGGTTACCGCACCGATTCTAGCGCAAGCCTCCTGAATGGCTGTCATAAAAGGTAGCATTAGGATAACTGTCCATAGCTGTCCATAACCAAATTGAGAACCCGTTTGCGAATAAGTGGCAATTCCGGAGGGATCGTCATCAGCAGCGCCCGTTATTAAACCAGGACCAAATATCTTAAAAATTTTTTTGATTTTTTTCTTAAATTTAGACATAGCACTTAATTTTTTTTTACTATCAGCTTATATTGTAATAATTAATTTAAAAACTAAGAATATTATATAATAAATAGTAGTTAAGAACAACTTTAAAAATTTGTCGTTAGGGGGCTGCCTAAACCGGTTACATAATCATAATGTGCTCGCGCCGTGCAAAAATAACCGCAATCACCATTAGTTCCGCTAACAATATCGCGGAAATATTTTGTTGATTGGGTGCTGGCTTTAGCGTTATATAGTTTAGGTGCATAAACGGAAAGCCCTAAAGCTTGAATAGCGGCCCATTGTGGCGCACCGGCGCTGGTTCCACCAATTATATACCAACCATTTTTCAAATTGCCGCTACTACGATAAACTGAAAATCCTGATTGCGGATCGGCATTATATGAAACATCAGGAATTGCTCGATGACCGTTTGCCTTTTTAATATTATAACTTTTCTGCCAGCTTGGTTCGGTTTCAAAACTGCTTATTCCGCCACCACTACCACTCCAAGCACTTTCTGCGTATGATTTTAAATTTAAACTCGTTCCACCAACGGCGATGACATTAGGCGAGGCTGCCGGCCAGCTGGCTCCGGCGCCATCATCACCCGATGAGGCAAAAAAGCTTATTTTATGATTACTGGTAAAATAAGAATCATAATTAGTTTCATCGCTAAATTCGGCACCGCCCCAACTCATCGAAACAGCGACGACATCGCTGCGCTTTCTTGCATAATCAATGGCTTTAATTAAATTAGCGCCACTTGGCGTTATTGCCTCTACCAGCAAGATTTTAGCTTTGGGTGCAATCGCATGCGCCCATTCAACATCTAAAGATGTTTCCAAGCTCCAACTACTATCTAATTTTATAGCTGAGCTCATCTTATGTTTCTCAAAACAGCCATTTTTAGTGGTACAGGCCGGCAAATTAAATTGTTTATTAAAAACCGCTAAATCCGCTTCAATTGCCGCGTCATCATAGGCGCCGATAATCGCAATCGTTCCCTGCCCACCGCAAGGCGGTAAATTATATAGCTTCTTTATTATTTCCGGCGTTAAGCCATTCGGCTTAGCTAAAACCGAACCATAGGTATGAATTGGCGGATGTGCCTGAAACCCATCAAAGCGATAAGCTGCCAGACTTGCCGACCGCGGCCTTAATAAAATAATAATCAACAAACAAACAATAATCATCTTTAGATTTTTAAACATATTTTTTAGATTAATAAATTAGCTAGTTCGATTATAACAAAGTGAAGTTGAAGAAAATTTAAAGTCTAAAAAATGAGATTAAGTAATAAAAAAACTGCCACCGAAGATGGTGCCAGCTTTTAAAAAAATTATAAAAATAAATCACTATTTATTTTTTTTATTGGAATATTAATAATATTGTTTTAACAAGTCTTTTATAACTTTAATTAGAGGTTCTCGTGCCGAATCATTAAAATTATGGTCACCATCAATTGATAATATTTGTATTTCTGGATCTAATTCTTTTAAATCAACTTTAGGCAATAATTGATCTTGATTAGCCTCAATAGCGATTATTTCTGTTTTTTTTGCGAAGGCATTATATTCAATAAAAGGTTTTACAGCTAAACGTTCCTGCCAATATTCTTTTGGTATAATTCTGGTCAAACCACTCGAAGATGGAATTTTTGATATTCCTTTAAGATCTATTATAGCATCAGATTTTGAACGGTATCGTGCCAGTGTTCGCTCCAGGCTCATATCAAATACAGGGGCAAGAAGTATTGTTTTTCTAATTCCTGCTGGCTTTGCCATAGCCGCCACAATTGTTCCTTGTGAATGGCAAATTAAATCAATGACAGCCCCAGGATTAGCTATTTTGGTCTTGCTGATAACTTTATTTAAACTCTCGACTTGAGAGCTAAGAGGACAAATAGACATTATATTTTCCTTCTCATTTATTTCAAAATAATCAAATAATATTGATTCTACTTCAGGCATCGCTTCGGCAATACTGCTAAGTAAGCCTAGATCGTCTTTACGAACTCCAAATCCATGCGAGAAGATTACTATGTGTTTTTTTATACAGTCTAACTTTTTAATAGCGTTTTCAAAAAATGGACGAGCTAAATCTTTAGCCGGCTTACTAGTTATTCTATTAAACATCCAATTAAACTTATCTTTTACTTTCTCCGTGCCAGTTTTTTTGATTTGTTCGTTTAAAAATAAATCGATATTATTTTCAAAGAAACTCAAACTATCCGCATCTTTAATTAAATTTTGATCATCATCTCCGCCAACTTCATGATTGGTTATAAGTTCTGATACTTTATTAATTAACACTTCGTCAGCTCCTTTTTCTTTCAAAAATTGAGACATAATTTCCGCTCCTTTGGCCTGATGATAAGATAAATGTTCCTCACTTTGATAACCTTTATCTGAGTGGGTTATTTTATCATAACTACCATCGCGAAAAGCTCGCTCAATATCATGACTCCTGGCAGCAATAAGAAGGGCCTCACTAGCATCTGGTTTTAATTTTTGCAACCAAAATACAGTCCTTTCTAAGTGTGGGCTTCCGCCGGTAGCCTTATTAACAAATTCTTCGGTTTGTTTATATAGATTAGTCATATGAATTTATTATATCTTATAACTAATATTTTAAAAACAGATAAATGGATTTAAATTTTTTTGAGCCAATACTCTAAATTAGGGTAATATTGGAACTTTTTTGAAAGAAAAAAGGAAGACTACTGCTAGGCTTCCCTTTTAATAGGATACAGACTATTTTCTAATAGACCGGTTTCCTAATGATGGACATGTAAAAACAAAAAGTACTATAGCAGTCATAAGGGTAATAATTACTGGTAGATACAACGAAGTCATTTTGTCTAATAGCCAAAGACTAATAATGACCTTATTTTGTAATAAAAACCAGACAAAAAAGAATAACAAAGAAAAAGCGACAATAACAATCGACGCAATAAACAATACTTTTTTCATTTTTTAACCTCCTATTTTAAATTGTGAATACTACTAATTAATAAACAAAGAATAGCACCAGGTGTGCCATTTTGTCAATGAGATTGTAACTTTCTTAGATAAATAAAGTCTGAATACCCACCCTTAATCTTTTAAGACTTCTTTTGCTATATCAAGAGTCTCCTGCATTTGATTTATCTTATTTTTTACTACTAGAGAATCGAAATTGTATGATTTCCAACAAATTGCGCCTTTTATACCTTTTATTCGAACACCTCTTGTATTTCTTCTTTTCTCCAACATTTTTAAGTCAGTTTGCTCAATTCTGGACAAGATTGATAAGTTGTTAGTATTCAAAGCATTTAATATATTTTTCTCTGACAGACCATCTCGTTCGTATTTTTTAAGTATAATGTAAGTAGTAATTTCATCTTTTACATCCATTATTTCATATCCATATAAAGCGCCCACTCTAAGCACCTTTTCTTGATCTGTGCCGACATTGATTGATGACAAATAGTCACTAATGAAATAGCCTAAATCTTTTTTTGCTAATTCGATCTCTTCTTCTGAAAAAAGATTACTTGATTCAATTACACTTAGAACTTTTTCATTATTATAAATGTGAATGAGTTCTCTACCAGTTTCTTTTTTGTATTTTTTTAATTTCTTCCTATTTTCATTATTATCCGCACCATCTTTAATTTTAAAATCTATATTAAAATTTTTCAAAATTTCCTGAAATTGTTTTAAATCTTGAGAAGATAGACCATTTCTTTCTTTTATGATACCCAAAAATCTTTTTTCCATTTGCGGCTGGATATATGAAGCGGGTTTTATACCAGCAATCGCCCCCAGGACATCACTATCTAAAATAACATCTTTTAGCTCTTGGCTAACAACCTCCTTGTCTAGTATTTCCTTTAACTTTTGAAAAGTAGATATATATTCCTCCTTATTTTCGATGGAATTTAATTTTTCATTGTTTTTGGCAATTTCGCTTCTTACATCCTCTAATTGTTTGTTATCTCTTGATTCATAAACATTTCTTATTCTTTCTTCCTCTATAGTTCTTTCTTCCGCAGAAGTGGCAAAATTTTTAGTTTCAATGTACTTTATGAAATCGTCTTTATTTTCAATAGATTTCGATACATCTTTTATTTTTTTGGAAATATCATCGCTACTCATTTCACCAAAAACATTAGTTAATTCGGTTTTTAAGCGATTTTCATCAGAATAAAACTTTATAATTTGTTCCTTCAAATATTTGTCGCTCTCTTTGTCTAAATATTGTTCGGCTGATTTAATAAAAAGTTCTTGCATTTTTGAAACAGTATTTTTAATATTATCTTCATTATTATTAACAGTACGCTCAACAACAGAAGAGTTTTCTTGCTCGTCATTAGTTGGTTCTTTTATTGGCATTTCTTCAAAATTCATACTATTTTAATTATAATAATTATAAAATAAAAATAGCACTTATGTGCTATTTTGTAAATTTGCTCGGGGACTGGGATAAGATTGGAACTTTTTTGTTTCAGGGTTTTTTTAATTGTTTTTTTGCGACTATTCAGAAATAGAAACAGGCAATTTGTTATCAAGTATTTCTTGAAAACTCTGTTTTTTATAAAAACATCGCCCAAAAACTTGAATAAATTCCTTTTCGAGCTTTTTCAAGTTATACCATTTTTTAGTCACCATCTTGACTGGTAGTCCACCCGGGATATTTCCAGTTGCCTCAATGTAATTTTTTATAATACGGACCGTGAAACTAAATCCAGTGCCGTGAGTTTCGCAATCGAATTCATATCCAAATCTTGGATTTACTATTGGATTAGTACCAGGAATTATGCCACCATCGTTTTGAGAGGCTCCATTCAATTCTAACAAATTGAATATAAGGCTTTTTACTTTTTCGACATAAGCCTCCTGTTCTTTTTGTATCTTTAAATAAGCTTTGCTGTAATTCTTCATTTTTATTCTGTTTTAAATGTTCTACGAATTATGTTATCTGCCAAAAAAACATACCATAAGGTATGTTTTTTGTCAATATGCTCGCTTGGAGGGACAGCTTTCGAACTTGGATTGCAAACAATAGCTAAAATTTTTTAATAGATTAAATAGTTAAGCAATACTAATGAAATCAAATATAAACAATAAATTATTCTTCATTACTTCATTTATCCTAATAGTAAAAATGCGATAAATAACCTAATATTAAATAAGTTTATATTTTTCCGTCCACTACCTATTGACAAGTATTTATATATATGCTATAATTGCGTTATAAGAATCGAGAAAGTCCTTTAACAAAATGGTTAATATCAAGATTTAATTACTTACTAGCTTCTTAATGACTAGGGATCTAATAAGTAATTAAATCAAATTAATATTAACCGGCCCCCATAAAAAGGGGCACAAAAAACAAAAAATAAATGAAAAAAATAATTATTTGCCACGGAGATGGCGACGGTATAATTTCGGCTGCAGTTGTTTTGGCAGCCATTGGAATTGGCGAAGTAGAAACCATTATCACCCAGCCTTTCTTGCTGGACAAGATAATGATTGACGAAGACGTCAACGCAATCTACATTGTTGACATCGCTGCCAACAATAAAGACATTGCAATGACCACCGAATTCGCCACCAAGCACGCTGAAAAAATTGTGCTTTGGGCTGATCACCATCAGGGAGCTGAAGTTTTAGCTGAAATCCTCAGCAAAAAATTAGTTTTCGACTCCACCGAACCGTCCTGCCCCGCTCTTTTGGCGAAAAATGGCTATACTGTTCCCGAGGAATGGTTAAACGCCGCCAACGCCAGCGATCGCCCAACTGAGTTTCAGGCAACTCCGCTTTCAGAACGCTATAATAAGGCATTCAAAGTTAGCCTTATTGAGCTTCAGGACGGTAACCGGGTAGCAGTTGAGAAAGTCCAAAGAGCCTTCATCGACGAACTGGCCTCTGGCACCGAATCGGAAATCGTTTCCGAATATGGTGGCCGTTATGAGCCAATTATGCTGGCCACCAAAACCGCCGCCGAAAGCATGACAGAATTATTGCGTGGTGTTGGGATTACCACTCTCGATGAAGAAAAAGTCGACAAGACTTTACTCTGTACCGAAGGGTATAAAAAGTACCCAGTGGTGGTTGTCCGGTTCCACTCACTCGAAAATGGCGAGCCAGTCACCATGGTCGCCACCAACCGTAAAGACCTTAACCTGGTCCAAGCGTTTGGCTTACCAAGTGGTGCACCTTTCCGGGTCAATTTAAGTGGCGATTTCGAAGCCACAAAACAAATGATCGCTGAAAAACTTGCCTAAGCAAGCCGGAAAAAAATGTTCGTTCAAGGCACTCAAGAAATTGGGTGCTTTTTTTTATTTAATAACCTCTTCTATCTCTTTAAATAATGGGTTATTAGAATTTAGTTCACCTAATTTAATTTCTAAATACCCCCGCTTATCATCAGGGTAAGCGACAATTTCTATACCAGGCACATGAAAAGCTAGCCTTCTGAAAGCTCGAAGGAACTTATCAGTTACGTTTTCTTGAATACGCGCTTGCTCAACTTTCCCGAGATGCTCATGCCCCTGCCAGCGAATCGGTAAAAATCCTGGCGCCTTAACTGTTGTTATCCTCTCTTTTTTTAATAAAGCAAGACAAATAAATAAACTTAGAACGGCCGATGGACTAACATCGCTTATATTTTCAGGATAAGGCTCATCTCCGCGCAATTGACCGCTTTTTCGTTTTAAATAATATTTTTTAAATTCATCACTTTCAGACTCAAGCACCCCACTATTTATTTTAAATAACAACCTATTAATTGCTTTTTTTAGTTTTAATGAAGCCTCATCAGTTCTTTCATCCTTTTGCCGTTGTATGCCAAATATATATGCCGTTTTTTCTCCTTGCTCACCCGCCTCGACGGCATAACGAACGCCTGGTAATTCAGATAAACTCTTTGTTGCCTCAGATTCCAATCCAATATTCATCATAAATGGTGTTTCATTGCTACCGCTTTGAGAAATGCGCCTAACGACCAATTGGCATTCTTCTAGCGATTTAACAGAGCCAAGTGATTTTTGATCTTTGAAATCAGAAAAAGTTTGGTCTCTTAACAACGCTTCTTGGCGAACAAAAAATTGTACCGGATTTTCAAAATCATATTCCGTCGCGTTAAACCAAACTTGTGCCAGAGAGTTTTGTAAAACTTCTGCATCGCCATACCTTTCTCGGCTTTTTAACCAAAATAGATTATCTTTTTTTTCCTTGACCGTTTTTGAAAAATCCAAAAGAACTTTAGCTAATAAAGAAATATCCTTAATGTCTAAACGAGGATTCGGATTGCCAAAACTATTTTCTTTATCGTTTTCCATTTTATTTAAAAGTGGAATTTGCTGCTCTTGTCCATTAATTAGAATATGAGTAGAAAAATAAAGCGAATAATCATGTTCATGAAAATATATTAATCCCCGAGCATAAGACGGAAGAACGGTTAGAAAAAATCTATCAAGAACTATTTTCTCTGATGGATTAAAATCAGATTTTTCAATCCAATTTCTTAGACAGTCATCATAAGCTTGAAGCCGTTCATAATTTTCAAGCTCTTGGCGCACTGATGGCGGCAATATCTGATTTTTATATAATTCCTCATTATCAATAATATTGTGCAAATTATCCGTAATATAACTAGGTTCCACACCAAGCTGTAAAGCAGTTTTTTGCAGCGCCTCGGCACCATCTTCTGTTTCAAAAAATGAAAGATCATTAAAATTAATCTTTTTCTGCTTTTGTATATTATTGTCGGTCCAACGGAATTTAATCTGTCTTTTGGCGATATCCAAAGACACTAGTGCTAGATTTTTACCCTCCTTATCTTGTGTCGTAATTTTATAACCGGGTAATGTTCTAACAATATCTTCTAATAAAGAATAGGGGTTTAATACTTTATGGTAAGGATCAAAATGGGTAATATCCGTAATCTCATAAGACGAATCTTCTTTATTATTTTCAGCTTCATTAAAATTTCCGGCCGTTTTATTTTTTATTTCTGCCGCGACAATAAATTTATATGGATATTCTGCGTTATCCGGACTATAGATTGCTTGGCAATATTTATTGCGAAAAAATATTTTTTCAGAATCTTTTTTGTCTTCGAAAGTGACTAATCGAGGTAAAAGGAGCCCGGCATCAGCAATTGTAAAATATTTTTTATCCTGGCTTTCCGAGGGAACGACTACTGAAATATGATTAGCTCCAACATATTGATTGGCAGCTTCATTAAGCTGCCCGGTTGCCTTATAGCGAACTAAATAAGCGTTCAATTCTAACGGCCGCAATTGATTTAGCATTCTGGCTGCCAAATCCATACACGTCAAATCGTTATTATTAACTTCTGCCATATCTTGTTCGGCGTTGGCATTAACAGCGGCGACCGATTCACCTTCTTCGTTTATTTTTTTATATTTTTCAAAAACTCGTTCGATTGAATTAAATGTATTATATCGAGAAGAGGCGATTAAATTTTGCAACAAAAGCGTAGCTCTTTCTTTCTGTTCCGAATTAAATTCTTGTTGAAATTCAATATCCTCAACTTTATATAAACGTAATGGTTCATGCAATAAATCTTCTTTACATTTTTCAAGCTTTTGAGGTTGTAAATACTGCTCTTGATTCATAAATATTTAGGCTTCAGCTTTTTTATTTTTATAGTCCTCATAAATAGCTCTAACTTCGCTCATAGGCTTTAATCTGGCATCATTAGCTAAATCAATCAATGTCTGAGCTTTTTCAACGGCACGCTCATATACAATCGTATTGGTTTTAACCTCTTTTCCTTCCACCACTAAGGTATAATCATCTTCTAAAATATTCGAGGCTACAAATCCGGTTTTTTCCACTAACTTTCGCGATGGAATATTTACTTCGGAAACACGAACTCTCAATCCTTTGAAATCCGGGATGTTCGCCTGAGCAAAATCAAAAATTTTATCCATTAATTCTGTCGCTACTCCTCGTCCTTGCGCTTCCGGGATTAAAAACATACCGCCAACATTATAATATCCTGGATAATCCAGCAAGGTATAAATTGCCGAAAGCCCAATCGGCTCGTTGTCCTTACCGCGCAATATCCATTTATAGTCGACTGTTTTTTTATCATGTTTCTCAATACGATTTTTAAGCGCAAAATATGGATAAAAAACATTTGAGTTTTTTTGCGCAACTAAATCTAATTCTTGCCTATCATCACTTTTTGATTTAATATAATCATCTATAATCCCAAAATTCGCCGTAATCGATCCTGATTCATATTTCGCGCCATAGCCAATTTCATCCATAACGCGTTTAATAATTTGAGTAGTTTCTGCGGTAGATTTAACCGAAAATGCTCCTGGACGCAAATTACCGTCCTTACATAAAAGAAGTTCTTGATCATTTTCGTTTGGTTCGTTACCAATCTTTATTATTTGATCATCTTTAATTTGATTAATTGCCTCCATAAATTGTAAGGAAGTAGATTTATTTATACCATTTAAAACAAAATCCAATTGTTCACCATTGTTTGTGGAAATAATTGCCAACCCAAGCGATGATGCCCAATTTGAAAGGACATTTATTTCCTTTTGAGACCCCTTTACTGTTTTTTTAATTCCCTGCCCACCCAAAGCAAAAAAAGTGATATTGATTCTGCGTGAATTATTGTGTATATCCGCAGAAATCCGCTGCTGTGATAAAAAGTTTTTAAGTTCTGTTGTTTTTTCTGCTACGTCTTTAATTGCAAATTCTTGAATTAATTCACCATTTTGATAATAAGCCGCGCCAGAATCAGCACAAATATCAATATCAGCGGCATTAAGCGCACTTCGTTCTAAGATCGAAGCGATTGATTCATAAGCCTTGCCCGAGGCAATAGCAACAACAGTTCCTCGCTTCTTTAATTGTTGCAAAGAGGTGGCCGTATGATGATTTATATAACCACCATTTTCCAGTGTTCCGTTTAAATCAAGAATAATAGCTTTTGGTTTTTCAGCAAAATGATTCTTATTCTCATTTAAATTATCATTAAAATATTGTTCGCAAAGATATTTAAGACCAGAAAAATCCGAAGCCAAATCTTGTAAAGACTTGCTCTTTAAACCATCGGTAAGATATTTCCGACAAATACGAACAAATTCACTATGGATAGGTTCAGGAATTCCAACATTTTTATTTTGAATAGCGGCTAGCTCATCAGCAGGATACGGAAGTGAGCGTAAAGCCTCTGATGAATTTGCTGACTTTACCTGAAGTGGAAAAATTCCTGGGTTTGTTTTATATATTTTTTCAACAAGCACTCCTAAAATACGCATCATCTGTTTTGCTTCGTAAACATCCAGTGCTCCTTCATATAGTGGATCAATAATTCTATAAGTACCATCTTCTTGAACCATTACATTACGGAGGTTAAATTGTCCGGCAATAACACCGTCATTATGCAAACTTGAAATATCTTCAACGACCGCAGATATCTCTTTCAAAAAATTCGCCCAATCACTCGGTTCTTTTAACCCCGCCACAATATCCTCCGCCTGCTCCCCGTCTACCAATTCCATCGCGAGCATATTTTTTTCTTTATCATAAGCATGGCAGTGCGGAAAGCGCCAAGCTAAATCCCCCGCTTTTTGTTCAAGCGTATCAACGTAATTAAATTCCTCGTTTAAATATTGTAATCCAATTTTTATTGCTACTTTTTGTCCTTGTTCATTTACAGCTTCAAATACTTTCGATTCTTTTCCTAGACCAAGTAACTTTGTAAAATGATAATTAACGCCAGCAACAGCAATTGGCTTGTCGGCAAACATCGCATTCCATATAGCTCGTTCTTGATTAGCGAAATCAAAAAATAATTTATCTCTTTTATTTTCCGGAAAATTAAGCGCCTGCCAAACTTGTAAAAGATTTTCAAAATCTTTAGTAATTACCGGATATCCAGAATTATGGCGTATGCCCGTCGCTTTTCCGGCAATCATATCAGCAAATTCCGGCAAACCAACCAATACACTTTCCGCTTCGCCATTTTTTTTAATTGCGCTGACAACAAACTGATTAAACATATGAGAGATGGAGTAACCGGACCAACGTTTAGAAAGAAGTGATCGATAAATATTTTCTAATTCATTGTAAATAGCTGGGTCGCGATAATTTTCCACCGTCAACTTATTCCCCATGTGTTCAAATGCCGCAATATCAATGCCCCCCTCTTGTTCCAATGTATTATGCAATAATTCGGTACCTATTAAATAAGTCGCCTCTTGTTGCTCTGGCGGTCTTTTTTCAAAAACAGTCGCAATGTCTATTGCTTCAAGCAATTTAATCTTTGCCATCGACTCCTCTTTATCCGGTAAGTATTTATTTAATGTAGAATCATCTTTAATTAAAGATAATACCCGCTCCCTCATATCCAATAACTCCTTGCCGCGATCAGTAAATTCTAAGGTTGAATTTCCATATTCATCAAGAGCAACACGGAATTCATTGTCGCGAATAATTTGACGATAAAAGCTTAAAACCAGTCTTGAAAGTTCAAACTCAATGCTTGACGCATTACGCTCGGGATTGCCATTAATATCAATCAGTTTAATATGGCCATCTTCATCCATAAGAATATTGCCAAAATGCAAATCGCCATGGGTAAATTCAGAAACATTTGAATCGGCAAATCGGCTATCAAGCAAGGAAGTAGAGTTTTTTAATAATTGCAAAGCTGTTGCTAAATTTAATCGTTTTTGACCATTAATATTTATCGTCTCATAGCGAGAAAATTCCCTTAATTTTTCTTGTTCAATTTTTTCAGTGGAGGTAAGTCCTCTTTCTATGGCTGGAAGATGATGATCGGAAAAATATCGCTCTTCATTATGCATAGTGCCCTTTTCCCAAAGTTCTTGACTGAGCTGTTTAATAATTGATGGAAAAAATTGCTGAATTTTTTCTTCTTTATTTGCGCCTTTAAAAAATTGGTCATCAAGAGAACCTCCTTTATCAAATGGCGTAACATAATAAACTTCTTGATCTTTAACATTGCTATCAACAATCATGGGAACAATAGAAACACCAGCTTCATGCATTTGCTGCATGCGCTGAATTTGGCGCAGCAAGTGTTCAGACTGTTTTCCAAATTTAGCATGTTTAACAACAAATTTCTCGCCATTTTCACTTTGCATAATCTTGACGGAAGCGCCCATAGACGCGCGCTCAGACAAATCTCCATCCGGGGCAGACTCTAATTGATCATAATAAAAAGGGTAATCATAACCATCCATAAAACGCGGAATAAAAACGCTGTCGTTATTTCGCATCTGTTTATAGCTAAGCGGTGCCCACTGATAACATTCTTGTCCTTTTTTATCCTTTTTTATAACTCGCGCCGTTAAACGATGATGAGGAAAATAATCCCATCCAGGCACGAGCTGAAAATTAATTTTCTTTGAAGTACCATTAACAGTAATTGACAGCGCTTGCTGATTAAAATCTAAAATACCGTGTCCATTTTTACCGCCTTGATATTTAATTTCGTTAAAGGCTTTATAATAAAAAGCCATTCTTTCAATATAGGCTTCTTTAGCGACCTCATTCTTAAACATGTTTGGAGATAAAGTGCCTCGATAGAAATTCATCCAACCCTCAATATCGCCCAATATATTCACTGATTTGCGTAGATTATTTAATTTTAATGATGTTTCCTCGTCTAGATTATCATTCTCAATATGCTCTTCTTGTTCGTGATCAACCGCTTTTATTATCTGTGTTAAGGTTTGAAATAACTTATTTGATTCACGTAGACTTTTAATTACATCCTTTTTTTCCACTTCAATCGGTAAATCAAGATCCGCAAAATGATGTCGATCATTTAACACATAATCACCGACTTCCTGATATGATGCAATATACTGCTCGCGCACTTCATTCTTTCGATCGTCCAAACGCTTTTGCCAAGATTCTTGATTATCATCTTCAACATTCATTAAACACTCCTTCACCAACTCCGCGGCATCAACAATTTCAACCGGATTATTTTTTTGACCCTGGCTTTCATCTGAAACCTCTTCAAAGGCCTGTTGATTAAGCTGCTGAAGAATTTTAAATGTTTCTTGAGATTCATTTTTATATCTTCCGAGCGCGCGGTACAAATTACCCTCGTACCCAATAGTTATTTTTAATCCGGGAGAATATATTTTGTTTGCCGCCTTCGCAATTTGTTGAAGATTAGAAAGCGCCAAATAGTTAGCCATATCAGGGAGGAGTTGCCCGGCCGATATATCGGGATTCTGAAATTTTGGAGAAAATGATAATCCAAAAATAGATATTGGTTCTCCTTTTTTAATTGACTCCGCCATTAATGTCATTAAATGCAAATCATATTCCGGCTTTCTATAAGTACTGCCGGTTCTTCGAATTTCTCCGGGACGACTTGAAAAAAATTCCAATAATGACGCCGCCAACACTGCTGGATTATTACTTAGCTCCCCTTTCTCTAATTCAGTAACCTCTTCCGGAGACTGACTTTTACAATAATTTTCAGCGGTTTCACGAATACGGGCAGGTATTTCATTTATTCTTAGTTTCTTTCCAGGCACAAACTGCGGATTGTACTCAGGAGTTTTGGGATAATCCGTTTTCCCTTCTTCTGGGATATAGTTTTTTCTAATAATTGGGGATTCGGCGACAGGTTGTTCTTTTTTGGTATTGAAAATAAATTGTGGGTTTACTTGCTCTTTCATATATCTATTTTAATAATTATTAATATCCCGTTTTCCACTGTCAGTTAATCTTAATTTATTTCCCGTATAGTTAACTTGTTTATAAATTCAAAATACCATAATTTTTCCTAAAAAACAAACCAAAAACACCAAAACTTATTGATTGGTTAGAGAAGACCATAAAAGATGATGAACCCACGGATAACGAGCTTTTAGAGGCCAAAAAAAAGGCTCTAGACGAAAGTTTAAGGAGAGTTAACAACCGAATAGATCTACTATATAATGACAAGTTGGACGGCAAAATTACTGAAGAATTTTATGCTAAGAAATATAATGAATTTAACACGGAAAAAACGAATTTAGAGTATAAATTAAAACAAATTAATCCAGAAAAAAATGTCCCCGATTATGATAAAGGAATCAAACTTCATCGCCTAGCTATTGATGCGCCAAGTCTCCTTTGCGACACTGATGAGGCGGTCGAAAGCAAAAGAATTATTTTATCAGAATTATTTTCGGACTTTGAATTAAATGCCGATAAAATAAGGGTAAAATACACTTTAGGGGGTGAATTTTTAGCAGAATGGATGCCTCGCGTAAATGGCACTTTCGGACTCTTAAATTTTAACGAAGATTATGAAAAAACAGGTGTATTACAACCTGTTAGTTCATCTCTGCTCGGGGATAGGGATTCGAACCCCAATATACAGGACCAGAACCTGCAGTCCTACCATTAGACGATCCCCGAATATTTGATTGCTCTAAGAATTATATAGAGACAATCAATCTTTGTAAAGTTTTATTCCGCTTTCGGCTTCATCAACGGAAATAAAGTAGTCTCTCGAACTGGCTTATCAACTAAAAAAGCAAATAATCTCTCACCGAAACCAAAGCCGCAAGTTGGTGGCATGCCATGTTCTAGCATCTCCACAAATTCAAAATCAGGCATCATCGCTTCTTTATCGCCGCGATCGATTAATTTTTCTTGCAATTCAAAACGTTCACGTTGATCAATTGGGTCATTTAACTCTGAAAAACCATTGCCCACTTCGGAACCGGCAATAATAATTTGAAATCTCTCAGTTAATTCTGGATTATCGGTCTTAGCTTTAGATAGCGGTGAGACCAATTTGGGGTGATTAATTAAGAAGACGGGGCCGGCAATGCTTTTACGGCAATATTTCCAAAGCGTATCCATTAATCTTTCTCGGTTAGCACCCTCATATTTAACTTGCAGCTCTTCTAATTTAGCTCTCATTTGGTCTTCAGTGGCGCTTAAAACATCAATACCGGTGTTTGCCAGCACAGTGTCGCGATAATCAATCTTAGGCCAGTCACCGACTAAATCATACTCAAAACCTTTGGTCGTAAATTTAGTTTTTCCAAAAACTTTTAAGGCAATTTCTTGATATAGTTCCTGGGATAATTTCATGCCCATTTCATAATCGGCATAGGCCCAGTAAAACTCCATGTTAGTAAATTCCTGTAAATGATCAGCACTTGAGCCTTCGTTGCGATAAACCCGGCCAATTTCAAAAACTCTTTCGTAACCAGCCGCCATTAGTCTTTTTTGCCATAATTCACCCACCGAAATTCTCATAAAGACGTCGATATCAAAATCATCATGATGAGTTTTAAAAGGATTAGCTTCGGCGCCGCCGGTACTGACTTCAATGGTTGGTGTTTCCACTTCAAAAAAACCGTGGCGCTTCATGAAATCGCGGGTCACTTCCCAAAATAACGATTTTTTATAAAACATTGCTCGAAGTTCCGGATTAAGCAGGATATCTAAATAACGCTTTCGCAGTCGATCTTCTTCGTCTTTTAGTCCATACCAAGCATCAGGAATCGGTCGTAAAGCCTTGGTCAGTAATTGCCACTCGGTTACAAAAAGGCTTTTTTCACCCTTATGGGTTAAAAAAGGGTAGCCTTTAGCTTGAATAAAATCAGCGGTATCAATTAATTTAATAAATATTTTATAGCTGTCGGCCCCTAAATCTTTTTTAGAAAAAGCTAATTGAAGATTACCGGAGGCATCTTCTAAATTAGCAAAGGCTAAGTTGCCATGTTCCCTTTTGGCTCGCAGTCGTCCAGCAATATAAAATTCTTGCTTATCCGCTGCCAAAGAATCAAAGTCAGCTAAAACTTCGGCAATTGTTTTATCTCGTTTAACTTTTGCTGGATAAGTGGCAATACCTAAGTTTTTAAGCTCGGCCAGTTTAAGCAAACGATCATCTCGCTCGCTGCCGGCGCCTTCTAGCTGATTAGCGTTTTCCATATGGTTTCTAAAATTATAATTAGACCACTTTAACGATTTTGTAATGCATGACTCCGCGTGGCGTTTCCACGTCAACACTTTCCCCTTTTCTCTTGCCAATAAAAGCTACGCCCAGCGGCGATTCATTAGAAATTAAGCCATTTAGAGGATCGGCTTCATTAAAGCTGACAATGGTATATTCTTTTTCTTTACCATCAACTTTGGCGGTGACTGTTGATCCCATTACAATGTGATCACTGTCGGATATTTTATCAACAATAGTGACATTTTTTAAAATGGCCGAAAGTTCAATAATACGACCTTCATTTAAAGCCTGAGCATCTTTAGCTTCACTGTATTCTGCATTTTCTGATAAATCGCCCAGCTCTTTGGCGCGCTCAATTCTTTCCGCAATTTCTTTACGTCTAACGCTTGAAAGGTAATCGTGCTCTTCTTTTAATTTGTTGTACCCGTCTTGGGTAATGATTTGTTCTGGCATACAAAATAGTTTAAATACCAAATAGTAAATCTTAATTAATTTTCCTATTTAATAAGCGAATAAATATGAATTTATGCAATTTAATATACTTCATTTGATGGTTTTTGGCAAGGCTACATTTTTTTCCGGTTTTGCCAGTGAAATCAAGCTAATTGTTAATAATAAATAGCCAATTCCAAGCGGATGATCAAGATAAGGTGTAAAAAAATTTACTACCAGTAGGACTAATAGCCCCAAACTTAAAACCCCGGCGAGATTATTGCCCTGTCTCCATTTTAGTAAACCTCGATAAATGGCTGTTAAAAATAAGGTTAAATAGGTTAATAATCCTAAAATACCAAACTTTAACCATAAAGAGAGATAACCCCATTCAAAAGCATAAGTTGAATACTGGCCATCAGGGTTATTCTGCAAAACTCGAGGGTCGCTGCTCTTATAGGTAATCGTCTTACCATAACCGAAACCTAAGAGCGGCGCTTTCTTAATTTCGTGCCACATTACTGGCAATAAGGACCAGCGCGAGGCGACAGCCGCTTCATTGGAGTTAAGGCTTATTCGGTTAATAAAGGAATCGGTTGAAAAAGTTCCGGATCTAGGAATCGGAAATAAAACAATGATTAAAATAAAAATAATCGAACCTAAGGCGGTGGCACTAATTAAAATAATTTCCGGCCATATTTTGCGCCAGCCCCAAAAAATAAGCTGCCACAATAAACCGAAAGCTAAAACAATTACAGTTGCCAGCCAAAAACTGCGTGACATTGATAGAATTAAAACGCTCCAGGACAAAATCATCAGCGCCCAAGTGCTAGATTTTTTTATCTTTAAGATAAAAGGCAATATTACTAGAGCCATCGCGGCATAAATTTGTGATTGTAAAAAAATTCGCGGCCAAGCCCCTAAAGTCGAGGTAATTTCGGCTTCACCGGTTTTTCTCAACCAATAATACAAATCTGATGATATCCCAATATTATGAGTAAATACGTAAAGGATTATTAAAGTTTCCAGTCCTAACCATAAGAAAGCCGCGATGACTACCGGAATAATTCTTTGGCGAGTCGCCTCTGAGGCCTTGAAATAAACTGACAGTACCGGAAATAGCAACAGGAAAAAAAGCCAAGCATTAAAGTCAGAAAAAATATTACCGAACTGATTGCCGTAAATTACGGCCGTGACCAAGGCTAAGGAAATAAAGATGGCTAGCGCTCCAAAATATTTCAGACTTAATGATTCTTTTAAATAAGACCAAATTTTAACCCGTTCCTCTTTTTTAATAAGACTAATTAAATAGACCAAAAGAATCGCCGAGAAAATTATCATCCTTAGTGAAATCGGACCTAACTCAAATAAATGCCCTTTGGAACCGATGATTAATTCCGCAAACAAGATTAATAATCCGCTTTCTAAATTTTTAAAAGTTATAACAAAAATACTGATAAAAATTATAGCGGCGCTGATTATTTTTAAGGTTGGGAAGAAATAACCCGTAAAAGAAATGAGTTCTAAAATAGTGATAACACCCAGTAAAGACCAGGTTTTTTTAGTAATTAATTGCATTATAGTTGGTGTTTAGTTTTTATTATCGCCATTGCCTGGTTATATTTTTTTACTAGCGGTAAATTAGGTAACAATTTATAAGCAAATGATGGCAGCCACGAACTGATAGTGCCACCCGGAGCGACCGTAAACAAAACTGAATCTACAAAAATACCGATTTTATTGTTATTTAACATGGTTAACCATAAATCCCAATCTTGAAATTTTTTAATCTTCTCATCCCAGCCGTTTTCCGGAAAATCACAGCGGCGAATTAGAGCCATGGTATGAATATATGGTTTTTTTCGCAACTCTTCGGGACTGAAAGGTCGCCCCTTAAACAATTTCTGACCCCAGATAAAAGAAGAATAAGCGTAGCTAGCCTGGGGATTTTCGGTTAAAGTTTTTAGTAGAATTTCCAGAGCCTTGGGTTTTAAAGTTGCATCTGCATCACAAAAGAAAAAATATTCGCCCTTAGCCTCCCGAGCCCCATGATTACGCGCGGCGGGAGCGCCTTGATTTTTTTGATTAAAAAAATCAAAACTGAGCTCGGTTTTATTATTTGTCAAAAAGTCGGTAAAAATTTTTTCGGGATTATCACTTGAGCCGTCATTAATAATAATTATTTCAAAATCACGGTAAGTTTGATTATTTAAACTAATCAGCGTTTGTTTTAATTTTTCCGCTTGATTGTAAACCGGAATAATAACAGAAATCATAAGTTGTTATATAATTTTTTAATTTGGCTGGTCCACAAAAAATCTTGGGTAACCCGTTCTCGGCCAAATTGACCAAATTTTAATCTATCCTGAGGATTATCGACTAAATATTTGATCGCCGCCGCAATTTCGCTGATACTTTCAGGATTAACCAGCAGTCCCGTCTTTTGATTAATAACGGCATCGCTGACGCCGCCGGAACGACCGGCAATCACCGGCTTGCCATAGAGATTAGCTTCCAAATAAACAATCCCAAAACCTTCAAAATCGCCATCTACCTCTCGGGCCGGCATTACGAATATATCACATAAATCTAAAAACGACCATTTCTCCAGATCACTAACTTCACCGGTAAAAATCACCGGAACGCCTTCAGAAACAGCTAAGCTCTTTAAATAATAATCAGCCTCTCCAGCTCCGGCCACAATATAAGAAAGCTTATTTTTAGTCGGCTCATCGAGAGTGGCTAAAGCGCGAATGACCATATCAACGCCTTTGCGTTTAACTAAACGACCCAAACTAAGCAAAGTAATTTTATCCTTTGTTTGATACTTTTCCTGCAGTAATAAAGTCGTGTTTTCTAAGCGATTAAAGGACGTGTCATCAATTCCTGGATTTATAACAATTATTTTTTCTGCTAGTTCCGGTTGCCACTCCTTAACCAAAGCGGCAACGTAAGAATTAGCGCAAATAATTTTTTTAGCTTTTTTTAAGATTTGCAGCATCAACCAATTTTTTCTATTTTTTTTTCTGGCAAAGGTGAAATCCATGCCATGCAAAAAAACCCCATATTCATAAGGTTTAATTAAATATTGCAAATAAGCCACGGTACCGAGCGGTAAAACCTGACCAACTAAGACAAAAGCTTTTTGATGCTTGGCGAGGGCCCGGCGCAGCTTCCATAAAGACAAGAGCCAGTGCCCCTGAGTGGGCTGTAAGACCTCAATTCCCTCTTTATCCGGCCAATTATGAACTAAATGCCCATAGTAATTAGCGACGCCGCCCTTAAATGGCGGATATTCCAAAGTCAGAAGAATGCTTTTCATAAACTATCTCTTAAAAGATGAGTAAACACTAATAATGTCTTGCTTCTTGAAACCGCCAACCAAATAAAGAAAAATAAAGTAGAGTAGGCCGCCAAGGGTAGTCGCGACGATAATTGGTAAATAATTCTTGCCATAATAAACGATGGTGCCCATGACCGCCGCCGCCCATAAAGATTTACCCAGAGTCACTAAATTTTTTCGAGGACTATAAGCGATAATACGTTTAGTTTCTATCATTCCCAAAATGAACATAATAGCGTTAGTGCCCAAGACTGTAATACTGGCACCGATAGCGCCATATTTAGGAATTAATAAAAAATTGGCGGAGACACTAATAATAGTTACAGCAATCATGAACGATAAGTTGCGGCGCTGTCTATCACAAGCGTTAAGCAATGAACCAATTGGAAAATTTACAAAGATAAAAAATAAAGCCAAAATAGAAATTCTTAGCGGCCACAAAGCTTCATCGCCAGCTTTAAATAAGTCGACAATCTTATCATCTAAAGCAATTACACCGCCGATAATCGGCAAGGAAATAATAATTAGATAATTAATCGCTCTTTCAAAAGAGGAGACTAGCTGCTCCCGGTTATCTATCCAGTAAGAACTCATGGCTGGATAAAGCGAAGCCGTAAAAGCCATGGGTAAAAATTGCAGGGCGAAAATAATTTTAAAGGCAATTTGATAAACGCCGACTTCATGATAATTAGCGAGCGCCCCAATCATGACCGAATCGAGATATAAATAAAGTCTTTGAAAAATAGCAAACAAGGCGAAGGGCCAGCTGATAACAAAAATGTTTCGGATGAAATCTTTTTGATAAAGTAATTTCCATTTAAGATTTAAGCGATAACGAACCACAATCAAGCTGTAAATAAAATTGTAAATACTAGCTATAGCCAGTACGGCCATGGCGGTTCGAACGCCTAAGCCATAGCGCAAAGCTAAATAGCCCAGCACCAAGACAATTAGCTGATAAATAACCGAAGAAATGCTTTCAAATTTTAAATTATGAAAACCGCGAACGGCTGAAAAAAAAGTTGTTGTGAATGAATCAAGAATCATGCAGACCGAGGAAATCATTATCAACTGAAAACTTAAACTGGAATAACCAAAAAAAATGGCCGTTCCAATTGCCAGAATTAAAGTTAAAACGGCTAAAGGGATTTTTAGCGAAACGACGTTGCCCATCCAAGATTCCGCTTGCTCCTGATGTTTAGCAACTTCTCTGGTTAAGGTGTTAGCAAAACCTAAATCAATAAAGATGGCAAAGATAGTGGTAAATGATAGGGCGGCATAATATTGGCCCATCATCTCCAAACCAATTGCCCTAGTTAAGATAATGAAGTAAGTAAAGGAAATGATTTTTTGTAAAATCAAAGCCAAAGTTAGATAGGAAGTATTCCTAGCGATGTTGTGTATTTTAGTCATGGTCTTAATTATAACAGCTCTTGATTAATTTTTGAAGTTATGATAGCATTAGGGCATAAATATAAATAAATAACGATAAAAATTGAGTATGAAAAATGAAATCCACCCAAAGTATTATACTGACTGTAAAGTAAGCTGCGTTTGCGGCAATACTTTTTTAACTGGTTCCACTGAACCAGAGATTAAAGTTGAACTTTGTTCAGCTTGCCACCCTTTTTATACTGGTAAACAAAAATTAGTTGACACCGCTCGTCGTGTTGAGAAATTCAGCGCTAAGGCAGCGACCACCGCTAAAGTCTCGGCTGTTCGTAAAGGTAAAAAAGTTAAGACCGCGGCTCGAGCTGAAGCTCGTTCTAAAAAAGAAGTCGTCATTAAGACTAAAGATATTAAAAAAATCGCTCAAGTCACTTTGGGTAAAAAATAGCCGTTTTTATTAAAGTAATCAGCCCTTACTAAGGTTTTAGCTACGCTAAAATTTCAGTAATTAAATAGCTGATTATTTTTTTAAATAAAAAAGCCATTAAGGTACTTGATTGCCGTAACACCAGAAGGAGGGGGAGAATCTGGGACGTGCAACTTTAGTAGTTCTTAATGGCTAAAAGGTTTTATTGTACTTTTTGTACAGTTAGCTAATTATAACACAATTTTAGATAATGTCAAGAGCTATATCTCTTAGACCAAAACTATGTACGAAGATATCAAACAAAAATTTTCTGAACTCGAAAGCCGCTTAAGCGACCCGGTTTTAATGAACGATCAAAAAGAAATGGTTAAGGTTTCTCAAGAACACGCTAATTTACGCGACGTTGTCGCTCAAATTAACGCTTATGAAAGAATTTCTAGTAGTATTAAGGAAAATAAAGAGATTATGGAGACCGAAAATGATCCCGAATTAAAGGAGATGGCCGCCGCTGAACTCTCTGATTTAGAAATAAACCAAGCTAAACTATACGAAAAAATTGAAGAAGAACTGCACCCTGATAACCCAAATGACAAAAAAAACGCCATTATTGAAATTCGCGGCGGCGCTGGCGGTGATGAGGCGGCGCTGTTTGCTGGCGATTTGTTTCGGATGTATATTAAATTCTGCGAAAAAAAAGGCTTAAAAATTGAAGTTTTAGACTCCAGTTTAATCGGTATCGGGGGTTATAAAGAAGTCGTCTTTTCGGTTATTGGTTCAGGGGCCTTTGGCTTATTAAAGTACGAAGCGGGAACCCACCGCGTACAACGCGTTCCTGAAACCGAAAAACAAGGCCGAGTGCACACTTCTACCGCCACGGTGGTCGTATTGCCTGAAGCTGAGGAAGTGGATATTGAACTTAAAATGAGCGACTTGCGTATTGATACTTTCTGTTCCAGTGGACCCGGCGGCCAATGTGTTAACACTACTTATTCGGCTATTCGCATTGTCCATATTCCTACCGGCATCACGGTCAGTTGCCAAGATCAAAAATCACAGCATCAAAATAAAGAAAAGGCTTTACAGGTTCTGCGTTCCCGCTTATTAGCTAAACAAGAAGAAGAAAGAATCGCTCAGGAATCTAGTGCTCGCAAGACGCAGATTGGTGTTGGCGATCGCAGCGAAAAAATTAGAACTTACAACTTCCCGCAAGACAGAATAACTGATCATCGCATTAACCAGTCCTGGCACAGTATCAACCTGATTATGGAAGGCAATTTAGATAATATTATTAGCGCTTTAAAAAATGCCGCCAAAGAAGAACAAAAGAACCAAGGAAAATAAGATTACCGGCCTCCTTCAAGAGGCTTGTTTTCTTTTTAAGACCAAAAAATTTACCGCTCCGGAAATGGAGGCGGAGTTATTACTGGCTCACGTCCTAAAAAAAGATCGAGTTTTTATTCTGGCTCACCCCGAGTTTATAATTAGCCAAGAAGAGGCGGCTCAGTTTAAAAAATTAATTGCTAAAAGATTAAAAGGCTGGTCAAATGCTGTTTTGCTTGGGGCTAAAGAATTTTATGGCCTAGAATTTCAGATAAATAAAAACGTTTTAGTACCGCGGCCGGAAACAGAAATTTTAGTTGATCTTATTTTAGAACAAGCCAAACTTAAACCCCAAGCCTTAATAATGGATATCGGCACTGGCTCTGGCGCCATTATTATTACTGCCTTTAAAAAAATAAAAGCTAACCAGCATTTTTTTTATGCTTCCGATAAATCGGCTAAGGCTTTAGAAGTTGCCCGCCTTAATGCTAAAAATAATCAGGTTAAAGTTAATTTTCTAAAAGGCGATCTCTTAAAGCCCTACTTACCTATTTTCAGAAACAAGCAAATCACTGAGATTATTATTGCCGCCAACCTTCCCTATTTAAAACCGGCTGAAATGGAAGAACCAAGCATTAAGAAAGAACCTAAAATAGCCCTACTTTCCGGCGCTGATGGCTTGCGTCATTATCAGCGTTTGTTTGGGCAAATTAAAAAAGCTAAACTGGCTCCAGTTTTTTTAGTTTGTGAAATAAATCCTGGACAAGCGCCAAAAATAGAAAAACTGGCTAAAACCAGTTTTCCTAAAAGTGAAACTTATTTTAAAGATGATTATAGTGGGCAAATTAGATTTTTCATTCTAAAACTTTAATACTCTAAAATATTTAAATTATCAATTACTTCAATCCAGGTATTACCCGCATTAAAGATAAACTCTTCCCCATTTTTATTATAGTATTTAGTTCGAGCCGTCGAGCTATTTTTTTTCCAGACCCCCATTTGGCAATTGCCATCTTGGCACAATAAAGCTGGCCCCGACAAATCATCAGCCATTTCTAGACGCAGTTTATCATCAACAACTTTAAAAGAAGCTAGGTGGACAAGAATATTTTTAGCAATTACTTGTTGACCGTTAGCGTCTAAATAAAGAGCATTGTCTTGATAACGGATATAACTATTAGTATCTGCTTGATATTGCCAAGAGACCGCGTACCCGGTTGGATATTTAATTTTAATTTCCGAAATGACTGAAGTGCTCGAAGCCAAGGCATCTTTAAACTGCCAAGAGTCCAGTTTGGCCCCCGACTCACCGCTATCGCTGCGATATTTATTTAGATTATCACTTGAGGTTAAAACATTATGAGGTGCCATTCGGGAATCACTGCGCCAGAAATATGATCCTTTATAAAATTCATCTAAATTACTGGAACCTAAATTTTTAGCCAAATCCAAGGCTTCAGGACTGCCACCGACATGAACATAAGTTGCCCCGCTTTCCTTAGCCCAGTTTAAAAAATAAGCTCTAGCGCTGCGTATCGGACCAATTTCTAAAGGCGCTTTATCAGGTGCAAAGAAAGCCAGATAACGAGTAATTCCGCCTTCAACCGGGGCTTCATAGACCAAAGAAGCGGCGCTTAAACCAGACTCCGGTCGAGCGACCGGAAAATTATCAATCATCACGGCGTATGGTCTTGATTCCGCTAGTTCCGGCGCCACCATTTCACCATCAAGTAAGCGGCGAACGCAGTTTGTACAAGTAACTGGCGCCGAAGAACTGGCAATAATGGAAACTGGTGGCACAACCGCTGGTTTTGAGTTTAAGTTTAAATTAAATTTAAGCCAATTAGGTTGAAAAAAATAAATAAATAAACCGGCGACCGATAAAATTAAAACAACGACCGCTAATTTAGTAGCGTATAATAATTTGGGTGATAATTCATTATTATTTTTCTTTGACATGGACTTAAATTATTTATTTTTTATCTTCAGTCTTTGGTTCTTCTTTAGGCGTTACTGTTGGGGCGACTGGAGCCACAACTTCTTCTTGAACTCTTGGTGGAATAACGCTGGCAATGACACGATTAGTATCATTAGAAAGTTCAATTCCCTTTGGTAAGATTAAATCACCGGTGGAAATTTCATCATGAAACTCTCGTAAAACAGAAATATCAATATCAATATGATCCACCAAGTCACCCGGCAAACACTCGACTTCCAAAGAATCAATATCTTTAATTAAAGAGCCGGACATTTCTTTGATTGCTTTTGACTCGCCAATAAAATGTAAAGGGATTTCGGTGGTCACTTTACTAGTCATGTTTACTTGAAAAAAATCAACATGCAATAAATTACCATTTAAACCGCTTCTTTGAATTTCCTTAATTAACACTTTAGTTGTTTTACCGTCATGCTCTAAAACAATTAAATTAGATTCACCGGCTAAATTAACCACTTTTTCAAGGTCACCGCGCTTTACCTTCAGGCTAACGCTGGCCACGCCGCGACCATAAAGAATTGCCGGCACAAAATCAACGCTCAGTTTTTCTTTAGGCTCGCGAGCTTGAGATTTTAATATAATATCCATACATTTATCGCCTATTTATACTTATTTAAATAAGTTTTTTTCGGCTTTAATAATTAATCTTTGATTTAATAATGATGTTTTCCATAATTCCAACCGCCGCAAATAGAGATAAAGTGGCGCTGCCGCCATAACTGATAAATGGTAGCGGTATACCGACAATTGGCAATAACCCGATATTCATACCGATATTAACAAACATATGAGTTACAATTAATCCTAGTAGTCCTAAAATAAAGTAAATTCCAAAATCATTATTTATTTTCTTCAAAGCGGAAAGCGAACGAAAACAGAAAATACCAAAAAAACTTAAAATAAGAACAATGCCTAAAAAGCCTAATTCTTCAGAAACCACAGAAAAAATAAAATCAGTTTGAGCTTCTGGTAAAAATTTAAGTTGCGACTGAGAACCAAAACCAACCCCCTTGCCAGTCAGGCCGCCCGAACCGACCGCAATAATCGCCTGAAAACTATTATAACACTCTTTTTGCGAACACGATTCTAGCGATGGGTTTAAAAAAGTAGTAATACGCTGCTTCTGGTAATCTTTAAAGGTAAGCCAAGCAGTTCCGGATAAGACCACAGCAATTAAAAAGATGGCGATAAAATAACGTTTATTAAATCCGGCCATAATAATCATCACAAACCAGATGGCCAGTAAGACCAAAGATGAGCCAAAATCCGGCTGCAGGATAATAAGCGCCGCCAGTAAAATCGTGCTCAAAGCTGAAACGACAAAATGACGTAGCGTTTTAACTTTAGTCGCCAAGTTAGAGAAATAATTAGCTAAAAATATTATCAAAATTATTTTGATAAATTCCACTGGCTGAATCCCGAAACCCAAAAATACTAAACCAACCTTTGGTGCCATTAATTGTTTGGCCAAAAATTAACACGGAAATTAAGATAAAAGCTCCGAACCAATAAAGATATGGGCTTAAACTTTTTAAAAAACGATAGTCAATAAAAGTAAAAACAAACAGCAAAATCACTCCGAGTCCCACAAAAACGGCTTGTTTATAAAAATTTACCAAATCGTGGCTGCCTAAACCCAGGGCTACGCTGTAAACTTCCATTAAACCAAAAACCGACAGCAATAAAACTGCTGAAAAGATAATCCAATCAAAATTCTTTAAATATAGTTTAAGCCGATAATACATAGCTAGTTGCTGCCATAAGGCTTATAAATGCTTTTATCAACGATGTCTAAATCCGGCGTTATCTTAATTACACCGACAATATTCGCCGCTTCCGGCCAAGACAAACGAACTGATTTCTGAGTCCGGCTCGCAAAATTTTCAATCACATAACGATTAATAGCCACTATTTCATTACCTTGAGTGATAGTCATGTTTAAAGGAACTTCAAAATAGCCATAAGCTGAATCATTGCTGATAGTAAATTCTAAATAATTAATACCTTTGTCATAAGAGACAAATTTGGGGTCGCCGGGATTAAATTTAATATGTTCAGTCTTAAAAAGATTCCAATCCGGAATTTCTCCGGCATTTATTTTCTGCCACCGAATATTGCTTAATTCAATTTGGACGGATCCAGTCGGCAACTTTACCGGATTATTTAAAAGCAGTACATTTTTTTCTTCATCAGGTAAAATAAAGCTGGAACCGCAGGCCTTAGCATCACCGGAGACAAAACAAAAATCAAAATTAGCCGCCTGCTTAGCGTTGGGGTTTTTTAAAGTGGCGACAAAATCCGTGCCACTATTACTACTGATTGCTTTAGCACTTTCTAAAATCATATCAGCCGGCTTATTTTGAGCACGATAAGCCGCTAAGTCAATACCAGAATTATCTTGAGCTAAAAGCTTATCCTGAGCTTGTCCGTAAATAAAATAATAGCCTAAACCATAAATAGCATAAAGTAAAAGACCGCCGGCTAAAATTGCTAGCGAGATTATTAGTATTTTATGCAAACGCTTCCGATTATTAGCCATCCATAAACCAAAATCTAGATTTTTAGCGGCGAGTCCGGTAGGATCTTCATATTTTTTTAAATCAATAATATCTTTTGGTCTTTTATCATCGCTCATAAAATGATATAATAAAATTGTTTTTAATATCTTTATAATATCATATTTTAGTAATTTTATAAACTTTTTAATTTTATGATGGAAATAAAAATCCCCTTAACTGTTCCGGTTACTAAGCATCGCGATTATCGCAAAAATTTAAATTGGGCCACTGCTGGCAGCGGTTCCTTGCTGTTATTAGCCGGCGATCAGAAAGTTGAACATCTAAATGATGATTTTTTTGGCCCTGATATCATTTCTGAAAATGCCGACCCAGAACATTTATTTCAGATTGCTTCGGCCGCTCCAATTGGCGTTTTTGCCACCCATTTGGGATTAATTGCCCGCTATGGCGCCGCTTACCCTAAAGTGCCATATCTAGTTAAGTTAAACGGCCACACCAATCTTTATAAAAATACTCAGGATTTAATGAGTAAAGCCTGGTTTACTGTTGAAGATGTCATGGAATTTAAAAAACAAAGCAATTTGAATATTTTAGGTGTCGGTTACACCGTTTATCTCGGCGGCGCTAAAGAAAGTAAAATGTTAAAAGAAGCGGCTAATATTGTGCGCGAAGCTCATAAAAATGGCTTAATAGCGGTTATCTGGATGTATCCTCGAGGAGAAAATGTTAAAGAAGAAGATATCCATACAATTAGCGGTGGTGCCGGCGTCGCCGCCGCCCTAGGCGCTGATTTTGTAAAAGTTAAATACCCTTATAATGATAAAATAAAAGCCACGGCCGAAAATTTTCAAGAAGCGGTTAAAGCAGCTGGCCAGACTAAGGTTATTTGCGTCGGCGGCAATAAGCAAGACGCTAAAGAACTAATTACTTACGCTTGGAATCAAAAAAATATCGCCGGCACCCAGGGCTTAGCCTTAGGCCGCAACTTGCACCAAAGAACCTTGGTGGATGCCATTAAGCTGGCTACCGCCTTAGCCTTAGTTATTAATCATGACGCCTCACTTGAAGATGCTTTAGATGTTTATACGGGAAAAAAGAAAATCGATCGTCATCATAAATCAGATTTTTTAGGAATATTTTAAAGCTTAAAAAGATAAGTATCAAAAAACTAGACTTAACTTAAAGTCTAGTTTTTATTTTATCTATTGAGCGTTCTTAATTTCAATGCTAATTCTATCAGGTAAAGTCGGAGCGGTTTTAATAAAAGGCGGCGAGAATTTCAAATCATAATCTTTAATTTCCGGAAAGCTATTTAGATACTGGGAAATCTGATTGCTATCTAGTCCAACTAATTTTTTACGATCCAAAAAGGTAGAATCTGATTTTAAGAAAATTGAACCGGTAAAATAAGCTTTAACGACGGCTAATTTAGTGGCCGGATCGAAATTTTCTAGAGAATAGGTAATTTGATCTTTATTAAACGCCGCTAATTGCTTATCGTCGGGAACCAGTAAGGATAAGCGGGCTTCGGCTAAAGAAGCCGTCGTGTCTTTAGAAAAAGAAACCACCACCACTTCTTTTTTAGCTTTAACCGTAAAATCGGTCTTTTCATCGCCCAATTTAGCATCAAATTCGGTAATTACACCATCGCTGCTAGCATCGCCATAAATCACCTCTTTGCTTGGATCGCTGCTTTGTAAATCATTTTTAGCTTTTAAATCCAAAACTTCATTGATATCTTTTTTAGCATTATCAATATCCTCTTGCTTTAAATATTTTTTAACTTGAGTTTGATAAACAAAATCTCCGGAATTCTCCGCGTAAATCCGATCTTGCAAGCCAGCCCATAAACCAGGGATGGTAAAACGGGTCGGCGTAGTAATAGCCATCTCCGCGCTCGGTTTATCAGCGTAAACATTAGCCGTAATTGTTCCGCCAGCCGGCACAACCACAGAATCTTTAAGACGGAATAGTTTGCCGTCCGGTGACAGCAATCTCGTCTTAGTCACTAGTGGCTGATCCTTAGCTGACTTATTGGTTAGTATCACAGAGCCAGTCACATCTTCGCCGCCTAAAACCTCTTCCCCGCTAGTTTGATAAGTTTTTTCGGCATCAACTTCCACTATATTAACTTCGCCGTCAATATTTTTACTATAATTTAATTCAGCTTCAGTCGTGGTGGCGGTCGAACTCGCGTTAGCTCCTAAAATATTGAAGGTTAAAGAATCATTAACAGTTTCGCCTTGGGGAGAAATAGTAATTGTTAGTTTAGAAAAAAATAAATAAAAAACAGCAAATAATAAAACAGCCGTAGCTCCAAGATAGAAAAAAGCCTGTTTGCGATATAAGCCAATCGATTTTTTAGGCGCTAACAGCGGTTTTTCTTGACCTTCTATCGGCTTAATTTGAGACGCCCAGTCGGAAAAGAATTTTTTTTGCTTATCATAACCCTCATCATCACTCGGCAAAATTTCCTCCTCGGAATTCTTATAGTTAAAATTAGTCTCTTCCTTTTCTGCCTTGTTTTCTAAATTAGCCGACTGGTTAAAATCAGGCCAAGAGGAAAAAACCGGCATGGTTTCTTTAGCAGCATCAGCAGTAAAAATTTCTTCATCGGAAATAACATCAACGACAATTCGATTAGTCTTCTTGGGGGGAATCTTTTTAACAACCTTCTTCACGACTTTTTTCTTAATCGATTCAGCCTTAACTTTCTTCACGACTTTATTTTTTTTCGGCGCCGGGTTTTTAATTTTTGCTGTTTTACTTATTTTTGGCATAAGATTTTTCTTGTTTTTTCGCACTTAAATGCGAGAAAAGAAATTTTTAGATTTCTTGATTTTAACTTAAATTAATTATACCAAAAATATTAATTCTAAACAATTTTTAAAGTCCCGGGGAAATTAGCACGCAAGAGGTCGACAAGCACCGCCGAATTATTTACCTTGAAACCAGTTTTCATAATCGTATCTTTGTCGGTCTGTTTTATTTTAAAATAAGTATCGCTATCACCTGGATGAGCGATTAAAAAATTTCGGAGTCTTTGCAAGTCATCATTCGACAGTTCTTTTTCAAAAACAATCTTTAACGGCGGATTCTCTGCCTTAGCTGCCTCTACTCTTACTGAAGCGACAATCTTATTGGCATTACTACTATAAGCTCCGGAATTATTATGATTCTCATTGTTGCGATATTTTTTTTGCCAAGAACTTCCGGAACCATTTTTTTCACGGTAAGCCATTATAATTTTTTTAAAATCATCAATGGAATTCTGCGGATTGACCGAGTCTAAAACCAGCACCTGGTTAATCAGCAATTTAACGTCTTGGTCTTTTTCAGAAACGCTGCCTTCGCAGATAATTGCTTTGCCCGGTTGCCAAATATTTAAAGTGTCTTTTAAAAGTTTAGGAAAAATTAAAAGTTCGACGGAAGCCACCGCATCTTCAATCTTTACAAAGAGCATCGATTCATTTTTTTTGGTGATAATTTTTTTGATCGAACCAATAATACCGGCCGTAACTACTGAATCAGCCCCTTTGTGACGCGGCAAATCAATAAGTGAAATAGCATAACCGCTTAAATATTTTTTATAAATATTAAAAGGATGCTCACTAATATATAAACCGAGTAATTCTTTTTCCCAAGCTAGCTTTTCTGCCTGCGGCGTCGGTTTGACTTCGTCTAAAGTTAATTTTGGTTGATAAGAAGTTTCCGTTAATCCGGAAAATAAACTGCTTTGACGGCTTTCCTTGTTTTTAATAATTTCTTTATTTAAAATAAGTAGCCGCTCGCAATTAGCCAGCAAGCTGCCACGCTCCCCCCAACTTTCCAGGGCGCCGCATTTGATTAAGCTTTCCATCGACTTTTTATTTAAATCCTTATCAGTAATTCTTTCTAAAAAATTAAATAAATCCGTATAGGGCCCGTTTTCTTTACGTTCATGAATAATAACACCAACAATATGCTCGCCAATATTTTTAACCGCATTAAGTCCGAAGCGGATTGTATCTACTTTTTCATTTTCTGAAACTACCCGATCTTCCGAGGTGCCGGCCGTTACCACTGTAAATGAACCAAATGATTCGTTAACATCGGGGGCCATAATTTTAATACCCATATTGCGGCATTCTTCAATTTCAATGGCCACGCGATCAGTATCTTGTTGATCGGCGGTTAAGAGCGCCGCCATGAACTCCACCGGCCAATGAGCCTTAAGATAAGCCGTTTGATAGCCAATTAAAGCGTAGCAAGCCGCGTGTGACCGATTAAAACCGTAGCCGGCAAAGGGTTCGATAAAGGAAAAAACCTTTTCGGCCAACTCTTTGTAAATACCGTTTTTAACACAGCCATCGACAAATTTTTCCTTTTGCTCGGCTAGCAGGCTGGCAATTTTCTTACCCATGGCTTTTCGAAGCACATCAGCCTGACCCATTGAAAAACCGGCTAAATCACGAGCAATTTGCATTACCTGCTCTTGATAAATTGCCACGCCATAAGTCTTAGCTAAAATTGGTTCCAGCTTGGCATGTAAATAGACGACTTTCTTTTCGCCGTGCTTACCGCTAATATAATCCGGAATCCACTCCATCGGTCCCGGACGATACAGGGCCACCATGGCAATAATATCTTCAAATTCCGTTGGTTTTAAATCACGCAAATAACGTTTCATACCTGATGATTCAAATTGGAAGACGCCGGTCGTTTCGCCGCGCTGAAACAATTCATAAGCCGCCTTATCATCCATCGGAATATCATTGATATTAATCTTTAGTCCCCGGGTATTTTTGATAATTTTGAGCGCCGCCTCGATAATCGTTAAATTTTTGAGGCCCAAAAAGTCCATTTTAAGCAGACCTAAATCTTCGATAGGATGGGCGGAGTATTGAGAAACTAAAGTTTTATCAGCTGAAGAGGCATATTGAATCGGCGTGTAATCGGTTAACGGATTTTTAGTGATTAGAACGCCGCAAGCATGAGTTGACGAATGGCGCGCCACCCCCTCTAAACGCAAAGCGTAATCTAAAACTCTTTTGGCGTCAGCGTTATTGGCATATTTTTCTTTAAGTTCCGGTACAGTTTTAATCGCTTCCGCTAATTTGGTAAACATCGGGATGTCCTTAGCTAAACTATCGCAGAAATCATAAGGATAATCTAAAACTCGGCCCACATCGCGTACCGCCGCCCGAGCCGCCATCGTTCCAAAAGTAATAATCTGCGAGACGTGGTCAACGCCATACTTCTTAGCAACGTATTCTAGGACGTCGTTACGGCGGATATCAGAAAAATCCATATCGATATCCGGCATGGAAATACGTTCGGGATTTAAAAAACGTTCAAACAATAAATCATACTTCAAAGGATCAAGATTAGTAATTCCGGTCAGATAACACACCAAAGAACCAGCGGCACTGCCACGGCCCGGACCGACCACGACACCATTATCCTTAGCCCAGTTAACAAAATCAGCCACGATTAAAAAATAATCCGGCCAGCCCATTTTAAGAACCACCGAGAGTTCAAAATTCATGCGATCTAAGATTTTCTTTTCTTCTTCACTGTCAGCGATTAAATCCGGATAACGCAATTTTAAACCTAATTCGCATTTGTATTTTAAATAAGAGTTACCATCATATCCTTCCGGTACATCAAAATATGGCAACTGAATATGGCCTAAATCAATCTCTAAATTGCACATCTCGGCAATTTTTAAAGTATTAGCCACAGCTTCCGGGTTATCTTTAAAAGCGTCGATCATTTCGGCGTTCGAACGCATCGAATAATCGCCATGGCCAATCATCGACATTCGATCAGTGTCGGTGATTTTCTTTTTATTCTGCAAGCACAACAAAATATCCTGGGCTTCAGCGTCTTCCTTTTTTAAATAGTGGACATCATTAGTGGCGACAAGAGGAATCTTTAATTCTTTAGAAAAATCAATCAAAGCTTTATTAACTCGACTTTGGCCTTCAAGTTCTGGGTGATCCATTATCTCCAAATAGAAATTATCTTGGCCGAACAAATTATTATATTCTAAAATTCTCTTTCTAGCACCCACTAAGTCACCCGCTAAAATGTATTGAGAAATTTCTCCGCCAAGACAAGCTGTAGAAGCGATAATCCCTTCGTGATATTTTTCTAAGAGTTCCCAATCAATTCGCGGTTTATAATAAAAACCTTCCAGATGAGCCGCGGAAATCAGTTTAATTAAATTTTTATAACCTGTTTCATTTTTGGCTAGTAATAATAAGTGATAATTCTTGGCATCCAGGCGATTTAGTTTATCAAAACGGCTTTTCGGCGCCAGATAAGTTTCTACCCCAATAATTGGCTTAATACCAGCTTTTTTACATTTTTGATAAAATTCAATCACGCCGTACATTGTGCCGTGATCGGTAATGGCGACGGCCGGCGACCCTTCGCTTTTAGCACGATTAATCAGCTCATCGAGCTGAGTTAAGCCGTCGAGCAAGGAATAATGAGTATGATTGTGGAGGTGAACAAAAGACATAGAAAATTGAAATTTTCTTAAGTTAATCTTAAATTAACTATAACAAGTTTAGGGTAGCTAATCAACGTTGCCTGAAAAGAAAAAAAGTGTCCTTTTGTAAGACACTTTTTCTTTTTTTATTGATTTTTTAATTTTTCTTTATCCCCCTGCACAATTAAAGTGGCCCACAGGAAAACAACGCCAAAAGAAGTTATTCCGCCGGACAACATCGCTTCCCTAAAACTGGTTATATTAATTCCGCAAACAACCAGAGAAAATAAAAGAATAATTAGGCCAGCTACTAAGCCAACACCTAAAACAAAATTAATTGATAATTTTTCCATTTTTTACCCCCCTTTTTTTAAGTTATAAGAACTGAGTTAACTAATTATTATACAATTATTTTGTAATCTTGTCAATAATGTCACCAAGTTCACCCTCACTATAAAAGTCTATTACTATTTTACCGCCCCGCCCCTGCCTTTTAATGTTTATCTTAGTGCTTAAAGCCTGGGCTAAACGTTTTTCTTTATCTTCATCGGCAAAATCTTTAATTTCCTTAGTGCCACCTAGTCGTTTAATTTCCCGATCAGTTTCCGCCACCGTCATGTTGTTTCTGACAATTTTGCGAAAAACATTGATTTGCTTAGCTTCACTATCAAGTCCTAATAAATATTTGGCATGAGCCTCACTAATCTTCTTTTCGGCTAAAGCCGTTTTTATTTCGTCGGGTAAAAGTAAGAGACGCAGGCAGTTAGCCACCGTTGAACGCGCTTTGCCCATTCTTTTGGCCGCATCTTCTTGAGAAATATTAAATTCATCAATTAACTTTTGGTAAGCCCAAGCTGTTTCCAGTGGATTTAAGTTTTCCCGTTGCAGATTTTCGATGATAGCAAATTCTAATTTTTTTTGTTCGCTAGCTTCACGCACAATGACTGGCACTTCTTTTAAACCTAAAATTTTAGCGCTGCGCAAGCGACGTTCACCGGCAATTAATTCATAATTACCGTTAGTTTTAGTGACAATTAAAGGTTGAATAATTCCGTGTTCTCTAATTGATTCCACTAATTCATTTAAACTGGTATCAGAAAAATGGGTTCGCGGCTGCCAAGGATTAATTGCGATCTTATCAGGCACCACCTTAATAATCCGATCTAAGTCGTTAAGCAACAAGGCTGAGCCAGCTTCAGATAAAGCGTTAGCAGGTACTGAAGTGATTATTTTTTTGGGGATGAGCGAATCAAGCCCGCGACCTAAACCGTTTGGCATAATGTATAAATTTATTTATTTTCTTCTAAAGAAATGATTTCCAGCGCTAAGGCCTCATAGGCTCGGCCTCCGGTTGATTTGCTGTCATATTGAAAAATACTGCGGCCATAGCTAGGCGCTTCCGCCAACCGCACACTGCGTGGAATAACGGCTTCAAAAACGCGGCCCGGAAAGTGCTTTTTTAACTCTTCCATTACCGAACCGGACAGTTTGTTGCGGCGATCAAACATAGTTACGACTGTGCCCATTATTTTTAATTCTGGTTTTAAATTTTCCTGAATTAAATTAATTGTTTGAAGTAATTGACCTAGACCTTCTAAAGCATAATACTCACTCTGAGTGGGAATTAAAATTTCGTCAGCCGCCACTAAGCTATTTATAGTTAACAAACCTAAAGATGGCGGACCATCGACTATAATATAATCATACTCTCCGCGAATGCTTTCTAAAATCTGTGACAAGCGAAATTCTCGATTTTCCATGGAAACTAGTTCAATGCCTGCGCCCGCCAAAGAAACGGTGGCGGGGGCGATAGAGTAGCCTTTCTGCAGCGTTCGTTTAATAATATCAAAGATTCGCTTTTCACCAATTAAAGCCTCGTAAATTCCCGCTTCTAATTTACTGTGTTCAACTCCTAAACCGGAAGTGGCGTTAGCTTGCGGGTCCAAATCAACCAAAAGAACCTGTTTTCCTAAACTGGCTAAGTAGGCCCCTAAATTAACAGAGGTAGTCGTTTTACCGACTCCTCCTTTTTGATTCACCACAGCAATGATTTTACCCATAAATACTTTATCTACTACTGATTTGATTATAACGGAAAAAGGAGGTAGTAACAATAGAGATTATTTTTTTACAAAAAAACACAGCCATTTGGTCTGAAATTTATCGTCTTCAAGAAAGTGGGTAATCTTTAATATTTCAAAACCAGCGGTTTCTAACAAGTTGATCATTTCCCCTTCCATATAAAAAGAAAAATAGCGTTCGATGCCGCCGCCCTTATCTTCTTTAATAAAGCCCTCATCCATCTTAGTTTTTTCTTTAACCGAAACAAAACCGATACCGTCTTTTTTTAATAACTTAAAAAATGATTTTAGAATACTAAGAGCTTCCGTTTTAGGAAAATGTAATAAACTGGCCGAAGCCCAAAAACCATCAAAAGACTCTAAGGGTAGAGTTAGATTACGTAAATCCATTATCTTAAATTCCCCATTTTTAACTCTATTTTTGGCAATTTTAATCATTTCTGAAGAGGAATCGATTCCTAAATAGTCATATCCATCTTTAACAAAATGTTCGCCGTCGCGACCGGCACCGCAGCCTAAATCGATAATCTTGTTACCGCTTAACAGGGTTTTATAATAATTATATTCGTTAACCCAAATAAGATTATAATTGCGTTCACTATATTCAGCCGCGATTTTATTATAAGCGTCAGTAGTTTTTGTTTCTTGATTCATATCATTTATTATAACAAATTATCTCATGAATTTCTATAAATATTTTCTACAAATATTCCAATAAATTTGACAATCCAAGTTTTTATATTATAATAAGAAGGAATTATCGCCGCGGTGGCGGAATTGGTAGACGCGCACGACTCAAACTCGTGTGGTAGCGATATCATGAGGGTTCGATTCCCTCCCGCGGCACAGACAAAAGCAGACTTTTTAGAAAGAGTCTGCTTTTTTGACTTTTAGCAATTATTATGTTAGATTCTTTTCAGGTCCAAAACCGAACGGGACTTTAAATATAGGAGTAGGAAACAAAAAAGTTATTTAACAATGAAAAATTTTCTGAAAAAACTTCAGGCTATTCAAGATGAATGCCTGGGAAATTTAAGATTAAGAGCCGAGGAATCATCATTAGGTAAAGTTTCCGGCACAATTATCCGCGTTGCCGAAGGAATCAACTTCGAAACCTGGCAAGAAATTAGAAAAAACATCAAAAATCACTTTTCCGACCAGAGACGCTTCAAAGGAGATTCGGGAAAAGTGGTGATTGAAAAAAACTTCTTACTTAATTCCTTGGAGTTACAAAAAGGTTTTTTTGTCTTTCGTCCACTTAACGATGAAGGCGAGACTTATCTTAAGACTAATAAAGAATTTTTTAAATCTAAGCCAGATAATGCGCCGACCTGGCCCTTATTACTTTTACTAGTTTTTATGGTGGCAATAGCACTTGGTTTTATATTAAGCCCTTATTACTTTATCGGGATGCTTTCGCTGCCAATAATGATCTGGCTCAATAATGTAAATGATAAATGGTACAAACTAGCCAGAGATAAATGGCTAAGTTATTTTGTTAATAACCCCTCAGAGATATTATCTGAATCAATGTATTCCGGATTAGGGAAAAACCATGATGATTATACGTATACCACTGTTAAAATTGATTTATCAAATTCACTTTTTTATGATAACTACAGATCTATTTTAAACAAAACTATTGATATTGCCTCAAGGATGAATGGCAAAATAGTTTGGCTCTGGTGTTATAATGAACAAATAGTTGATGAATTCCGGGTTTCTTACTTAGATTACCTCGACCACTTGGAAGTCACGATTAATATCCTAAGCAGCAATATAATGCCCGCTATTGAAACTAAATCTTCTTTTATCTTCTGTCTAGATAGTTTCTCGGAAGAAATGGATACCTATGAAGAAGGAATTTTATTCACCAAGTTAAAATATAAGATCAAAGATTCTCTTAATGGTTATTATAAAGATGACTTATTCAAAATAGTCATCTAAAAAAACACCTCCAACGAAAAAGGCCTGGACAATCCAGGCCTTTTTAAATTTGATTTAGCTCTTTTTAAATCGGACCGTAAATATCGGTTCGTATTCTACCTTATTTTCATCGACAATTTTTACTTCTTGCCCGCTAGTGAGCTGCGTTAGAGCTAAGTCGGATAATATTTGCGCGTCACCGGCAATATTTAACTTTAGCCCTTCAATTTTATCAAATTCTTCTTTAAAATCCGCCTGTACCCCTGCCTCCAATTTCTTTTTCTTAAGCTTTAACTCCTCCAGTTCTTCCAAAAGTTCCTGATAGCCGCCGTTAATCGATAGAGCATCGCGATACATTTTTTTAAGCTCGCTCTGCTCTTTTTTCTTTTCTTGAATCCGTTTAAAAACTTCTTGAAGATTTTGTGACATAGAATATTTTAAATTTATTTTTTAATTACAAAATTTATTATAACATAAAAAATAAAAAAATCTTTACTTTATAATGCCACCGCCTAAAACGCGATTTTTGTCATAAAAAACTACACTTTGACCGGGAGTGACGGCTCGCTGCGGCGCTTTAAAATTAACCACCAGTTCATCTTTTGTTTTACCGCGACTAACTACACAAGGAACGGAAACGTGTCCGTAACGAATAACGGCTTGGCAGTTTAGAGGAAGTTTGGGCGCTTTACACGATAACCAATTGCTTCCCTGGCAATTTAAGCCGGAAGCAAAAAGAATCTCTTCGTTCCACTGTCTGACAACATAAAGCGTGTTTGTCTCGTAATCCATTTTAGCCACATAATAGGGACCATTACCACCAATTTCAATGCCTCGGCGCTGTCCTATGGTGTATAACGGCAGACCTTGATGCGTGGCAATTTCTTCCCCGCTATCAAGTAATTTTATCGGCCCTGGTTTTAATTTTAAATACCTTTTTAAAAAATCATTATGCGGACCGGACAGGAAACAGATGTCTTGGCTCTCCGGTTTGGCGGCCGTAATTAAACCATATTTTTCAGCTAATTTACGGACTTTGGGCTTATCATAGCCGCCCAAAGGAAACATTAAATGCTTAAGTTGCTTTTGACTGAAAGTATATAAAAAATATGATTGATCTTTTTTGATATCTTTCGCTTTATATAATCTCCGCTCACCGGCGAAATCTTTAATTTTTAAATAATGCCCCGTGGCGACATAATCAAAACCTAAATTTTTAGCATATTCCAGTAACAAGCCGATTTTAATTTTTTTATTGCATAAAACGCAAGGATTAGGCGTCCGGCCAGCGGCATACTCAGCTAAAAAATTATCCACTACGGTCGCTTTAAATTCTTTGGCAAAATTAAAAGTATGCAGCGGGATGCCGATTTTATTAGCCACCGCTTTAGCATCAAGTAATGATTCTAGAGAGCAACATTTATTTTCCGCCTTAGCCCCTAACTTTTCATCCTTCCAGAAATGCAAAAAAATACCGGTGACATCAAAGCCCTGGTTTTTTAAAAGCTGCGCGGCGACCGAAGAATCAACGCCGCCGGACATCGCCATTAATATTTTTATTTTCTTTTTAGGCATTTTATAAGTCAATAATTATCGTCGTCGGCCCTTCATTAATTAAGGAGATAAACATTTTAGCCCCGAAAATACCGGTGGCTACCTTGAACCCTTTGTCTCTAAGTAAAGAAATAATCTTTTCGTAATAGGGCTCGGCTTTATCCGGTCTGGCGCTTTCTATAAAACTCGGACGATTACCTTTTTTAGTGTCGCCATATAAAGTAAATTGCGAAACTAATAAAATTTCTCCGCCAATTTCTTTTAGGCTTAAATTCATTTTGTCCTCTTGGTCCAGAAAAATTCTTAAATTAGCTATTTTATCAGCCATTTTAAGAATCTTATCTTCAGTATCGTTGTTATGGATAGCGAGTAATATTAAATAGCCTTGGGCGATTTCTCCAACTACCTTATCATCACAGCTAACACTGGCGGAACTAACCACTTGAATAACGGCACGCATATTATTTTCTAAATAAATTTAAATAATTGTCTGCTGTTTTTGACCAGCTAAACAACTTGGATCTTTCTAAACCTTTCTCGGCATATTTCTTTCGCAGATCCGAGTCTAAAAGCATAGTTTCCATCGCTCGGGCCAAATCTAGGGCGGAATAAGGATTAACCAACAAGGCGGCATCACCTGTCACTTCCGGTAAAGAAGAAATATCCGAGGTAATAGTCGCTAACCCGTGAGCCATCGCTTCCAGCGGCGGGAAACCAAAGCCTTCATAATAAGAGGGATAAACGAATAAAGAAGCATTAGCATAAAGCCAATCGCGTTCCTTCCGGCTGACATAGCCTAAAAAACGAATGTCATCGCAGTACAGAGAATCTTCAGCCTTTTTATAGATATGTTTATTCTTCCAACCGCTAGCACCCGCGAGCAGCAGCTGATACTCCGTTAAAGGAAAATGCCGATCGCGCATCAGATTGTAAGCTTCAATTAAACCAGCGACATTCTTTCTCGGTTCAATCGCTCCTAAATAAAGAATAAAACGAGAATTTATTTCATGCTGCCTCTTAAAAGAATTAACACTGGCCGGACTTAGATCATTTGGCTCCAGATTTAAACCCGAATAAATAACTATAATTTTTTCCTCTGGGACTTCTAAGAGTTCCATTAAATCAACTTTAGTGTTTTTGGAAATAGCAATAATAACATCATATTTCTGGACCAATTTTTTAACATCAAGCCCTTTATGCCAAAAATTTTTACGATTGCTGAAAAATTCCGGATAACGCAAAAAGGATAAATCGTGTACTGTTAAAATCTTTTTGCTGGCTTGCCGTCCAAAGCAGGAAAAATTAAGATGCGGCGACCAAAAGACATCCACCGGACCGGTCACCGAATCAAGTTTTGGCCAATTTAAAAATTTTTGTAGGATATAATTAAAAATTTTATTGGGCCAGCTAGTATTTTTGAAAGTGACGCGCGGACTATTCCATTCTAAAAAATGCTCATCTAATTTTTTAAATGAATTATAATAAAAAACGTATTCATTATTATCATCACGCGCTAAAAGTTCTTTAAGTAAATAATGGGCATATTCCGAAATGCCGCTATATTGTTTGTCCATTAAAACACGGATGTCGACGCCGATTTTCATGATTTATTGCTTATTTTTTACTTCATTTATAAATTTATCAAGCTCTTCTTTAAAACGGCTGACAGAAAATTTTTCCGCGTGAAGTCGGATATGTTCCGAGTTAAAATCTTCACTTCTAAAATTTTTAACGACTTCAGCCAAAGAAGCGGCCGTCTGCTCTTTAAAAAATAATCCGGTTTTGCCTTCAATAACCGTTTCCGTCACGCCGCCTTTTTGATAAGCGATAACCGGACGACCCGAAGCCATTGATTCTACCGGCGTAATGCCGAAATCTTCCTCTTGAGGATTAATAAAAGCCTGAGCCCGGCTATATAGAACCGCCTTTTCATCATCACTTACTCGGCCCAAAAATTCAATATTCGACGCTTCGCCAACGATACCTTGAAGCCTTTTTAAATCCAGACCGTCGCCAAAAACTTTCAACTTATAATCCGGGCCCAATTTTTTAAAGGCTTCAACGACAATATCCACCCGTTTATAAGGCACTAAGCGGCAGCCGATTAAAAAATATTTTTCTTCCGGCGCTTGATTTTTTAGATCACTGATAAAAAAATGCTCCGTTTCCACTGGCGGATAAATAATTTCCGACTCCCGGCGATAATATTTTTGAATTCTTTTTTGAACTGTCTTAGAATTAGCAATAAAATAGTCGACCCGGGAAGCGGCCAAAAAATCCCACATTCGCAGATTCGTCAGCATTAAAGACACGATTTTTTTGATCCATTTATTATATTTAAGCTCGTTTAAATACTGATGGGCGTCGCTCCATAAATAACGAGTCGGCGTGTGGCAATAGCAGATATGAGGCACATCCGGCAAAGTAATCACGCCTTTAGCAAAAGAACTGGTATCAGAAATTACTAAATCATATTCACGCAGATCAAAAAATTCCACCGCCATCGGCATAAAAGGCAAAAACCATTTATAATGGCGCACGCCGCCAGGCAGCCTTTGAATAATCGAAGTGTCGATGCGGCGGCCCTTTAAATATTTGTCAGTTTTAACTTTATCAGCCAATAAAGCATAAATTACCGCTTCCGGAAACATCTCCGCTAGAACTTTAAGAACTTTTTCGGCGCCACCGTCTTGAGCCAAATGGTCATGGATTAAAGCAACTTTCATGTGTTTATTTTATTCCGCTTGGCGGTTTTTAAAAATCGCCATCGGAGTTTTAAGAAGAATAGAAAAATCTAAAAGTAAGGACCAATTTTCAATATAATAAACATCTAATTTTACTTCTTCCTCAAAAAGTAAATCACTGCGGCCGGAAACTTGAGCCAACCAGTTATCCCCGGTTTAATAGTTAAGGTTTTTTTATGATGATGCTCATATTTAGCCACCTCTTCCGGCAAATGCGGGCGCGGACCAACCAAGCTCATACGGCCGGCAAAAACTAAAAATAATTCAGGCAGTTCATCGATGGAAAAACGACGGATAAATTTACCGACTCGAGTCACCCTGGGGTCATCCTTAATTTTAACCATCGGACCGTCACTTCTGATGTTCCGGTCGGCTAGTTCATTATACCGCATATTATCAACTTTATCGATCATGGAACGAAATTTAAAATAATGAAAAGGCACGCCTTTTTCGCCAACCCGAGTCACCGGCGTTCCGTCATCGCGATTAGCAAAAAATACTGGACCGCGCGAACCAAGCTTGATGGCAATTGCGGTAATTAAAAAAATCGGCGATAAAATAATAATTAAAATACCGGAGATAATTAAATCCATCGCTCGCTTAGTTACCCGCCCCCAACCCTCTAACGTGGTGCGTTTTACTTCCACCACCGGAATACCGATTACTTCCGCTACTTCATGGCGCAAAACTTTAATCTCGAGTAAATCGGCGACATATTTAAAAGTTAACTGATTCTCGGCGGCAAAATCATAAAGGCGCAAGGTTTCCGCTTTGCTTAAATTAGGATCGCTTTGAATAATTTCATCAACTTCACGGTCTTTAATATATTCGGCTAGTTCCTGGGAAGTTTCCAAAGAAAAATCCCGAATGCGGCGCACCACCTCAAAACCCGAATATTTATTGGAAGAAAATTCCGCAATTAAATTATCAGCGGTCTTGCTATTTCCCACTAAAATTACTTTATGAACACCAATGCCGTAAATGTATAATTTTCTTTGCAGCCAGTTTAAAAAAGAGTGGACGATTATCAGATAGATAATTGCCAGCAACCAACCGACTAAAACAATAAATCGCGAATCAAATAATTCCCGACGGAAAAAAATCATAATCGCAATTAACGCTAATCCCATAAAACAACCCAAGACGATCCTTACTAATTCTTTAGCGAGCGGGATATTCTTTTTAGTGCGGTATAATCCGGAAAAGAAAAAGATTGGCACCATGGCCAAAGAGATTAAAAATAAAGAAAAAAGATAGCTGTTAATCGGCAAATTAAAAATTACCGGCCGAATACCGCGGTAATAATCAGAAAAACGAAGGTAATAAGCGCTCAGTCCGGCTAAAAAAATGGTTAAAAAATCAATCGGTACCAAAATGGTGGTAAAAAATAATTCAACTTTTTTTAATTTCATAAATTATAAAATTTAATCAGGTCTAGGCGCTTAAAAATTGGCGCAAATATTTTTGTTATCAGGGCAAGCTATAAGCCGGATTCTGTCTGTTAAAGCGAACTTTAACAGGACGATCATTTATCTAGCCTTATTGTTACCAATAAGGTCTGGCGGACCACTTTTTTTCCAATCCACTTGAACTGGAATTTGTCCTTGCTCCAGGCAGGGTTTACCGCGAATCTAGCGTCACCGCTAGTCGAAAAAAGTAGCCGAGTTATCGACACCTTCTTTCTTTTCACCTTTCGTTTTAGCAAGCTAAAATTAGTATTGTCTCTGTGGCACTTTCCCTAGGGTTACCCCTGGTGGACGTTATCCACTGCCCTTTGATGGAGTCCGGACTTTCCTCTTCGTTTTAACACGAAGCGATCGTCCGCTTACCCGAATAACGATTATATATTACTAGAAAATGAGGAAAAAATCAAGTTATTGACAAAAATATATTTTTATTTTAGATAAGCAAAAAGAGCCGAAAAATCGACTCTTTTTTCCCCTTACCGTCTCACGACCAGGCTCAGGCAAACTATATTTATATGGCTTTTGCTAATAGCCCTATAATCATTTTAAAGCATCGTACTCGGCCAAAACTTGAGCAGCGGTTAGAGTTCCCGACCAAATTTTAAGCTCATCAATTGATGATGGCCAATTTTCCTGGACAATTTCTAAATTATCAATCTCTTCCCCCTCCCTTAATTTAACCAATTGTTTTTCGATTTTCTTTTCACCATCCAGATAAAAACTAAGCAGATAACGATATGAGTCATAAGTTAAGGCCAGATGATGCCATTTATTATCAGTCGGGAAAAAACTTTGACCATAAGGCACAAAATACTCGCTATAATCATTAAAACCAAAAGTAGCGTTATAAATGGTCGGTTTAATGGCCATAATCGTACTGATATCACCCTTAAGCAATCTTAGTTGCAAACGACCTTCATTAGGGCTGCTAACATTGCGCCACCAAAAAGACAGGGATAAATCAGTTACCGGTAATTTAGCTAAAGGTATTTTGATACTAGAACCAATAGCCAGAGCGCTATTACTTTTACCCTCCATATCCCATTGTTCTAATTTAAGCGGCATATCATCGCTGGCGATTAAATCTTTAGCTAAAACGCCGGCATTTTCATCAAAGCTCCAATAATGCTCTAATTTAGCTTCTTGTTGAGCAACTGGCCAAGTATAAGGATTGAAAGGCTGATTTAAGAGATTAATCGTACGTATTTCTGCTGCCGGCAGTGACCGGCTCCAAATTGACAATTCATCGATAGCCAGCGCTTCGTTTTGTTTATTACCCATTTCAAAAGCAGCAAAGGTGGGCATAACGCCATTATATTCGTAACGATAAACTTCTTTACCATCAAGATATAGCGACCAATAATTTCCATCGCGATTAACCACTAGAGTTATTTGATGCCAGGTGCCGTCGCTGGGCCAAGTGAGAGTGTTAAGGCGTCCTTCGGGGCCAGGAAAACCAGATATCGCCGTATAATATGGAGAAAATTCTAAGTAAGCTTGCTGACCGGAACTAGCGGGATTGGAAAAATTAAGAAAAAGATTAAAGTTGCCGCTATCACTTTTGTAATAGAAATTTAGAGAAAATTGATTAGGATCTAACGGACTGCTAAAAGTTCCTTGAGTAGTTGTTGTGTCAGTGTAACTTAAGCCGGCCGCACAACCCCATTTTCCTGGTAACCAACGATCAGACCGTTTAAGATCGACCGGATTTTGTCCGCTTAGCTGTAATTCGTTAGCCGCCAACTGGCCATAACATTCATCAAAATGCCATAACTGGACTAAATCTTCTGAATTAAGACCGGCGGGATTTACAAATAAGTTAGAATTATTAGACTCGTTATCAGTCGTGGAATTTTCGGATTCAATCAAGGCTAAATCGTAAGGAACTAATAAAAAATCTTCACTGTTATCATCGCTATCAAAAAGTCTGGGCCAAAATTCTTGCAGGCCGCCCGAAGCTAAAAGCTCAACCGTGGAAGTAGCGCTGGCTTTGCGTTCTAAAGCATAACCCGGTTTTAAAGCGGGCGCCGGAGCCGTTCCTTCAAAATATGAAGCTGTTCCATAACCAACTTTATCGACAATATCAGGATCAGTGTCCGAAGAGATGGCGGCCGTGCCTAAATATAAAGTATAAGCATCATCAGTCCATGAAAAAGTATCTTTAGTGGCAATCGCATCGGCTTTAGCTTTGGTCTCTTCAGAGGATTTACTGCTGGCGACTAAATACGAACCATAAGCACTGATAACTGTTCCACCCGGATAAACTCCGTCCGCTTCATCGCCAAAACGCATAATTAAGGTGGGGTCAGCCGCCGTTTTAGCTTTTTCTAAGCGGTATCCCGCCGCCGCTAAATCAAAGTCATTCCCCGAAGTGTTAACAATTTCTAACCAATCATCACCGTCATTACTATATATCTTGGCAATTAAAGCGACTGGCGTTGATGTTTCAACTGTTTCTGGAACCGTTTCCGATTCAGTGGTGGTGCTAGTAGTTACTGGAGTCGAAGTAACTATAATTGGAGTCGAAGTCGCGCGAGGCACCGTGGTGGTGGCCTTAGTAGCTGTTGGCACGGCCGGTTTAACGGTTGTTCTAACAACAGTGACCTCGGTTTTTTTAACTGCTGAGTCAGAAACCGGAGGAGTGCTAGTGGTTTTAGCTACCGAAACTTTAGGAGCGGTCGTTTTAGCAGTCGTTGTCGCTTTAACTACGGGAATTTTAACAGTCGTACTACTAGCTTTAACTACCGGAGTTTTAACGGCCGCAACTTTAGTACTACTCGCCTTAAGCACCGGAATTTTAACGGCGGCAACCTTAGTGCTGCTCGCTTTAGCGACTGAAGTTTTAGCGGTGCTAACTTTAGTGCTGGTCGTTTTAGTGCTGGTAGCTTTAGAACTGCTGGTCTTAGTAGTTGAAGAGGAAGAAGCGCTAAAATCATAAGCCGTGGTATCGCCAGCTAAGGCCGCACTATTATCGGGAAAAACTTTATTCTTGATGGCTACAAGGCTACTGCTTACCTCGCTGGCTAAATTTTTAAAGGTAGAAATTGGATTATTAATTAAACTCCACTTTAAAACTAAACCCAAGATTGGCGATTCACCGCGAACTTCCGGTTCAGAAAATGATGAAGACAAGGTAATGTCAACCGCCACATCTTTTAGACTGCTTTGCAAATATTGGGTGTAAGGTAAAAATAGGTAGCGGTCACCATTAAATTCCAAACCGACATCATAACCAATTAGTTCCGGAGCGGGGACAATCATATTGGTTTTGCGGGCAATTTTTGAATATTCCAAATTTTCAGCCAAACAATCACCGGTCGAATTATAAATGCTCTGATTGTCATAACCATCAGGCGTAATATCCACCGCATAATAATTAGGATCATACTCCAGAGAATTTAAATTAGTTGGATTACTGATATTAGCGCTTTCATAAACTTTCTCCGTTAAACCGGAACAAATCCACTCACCGCTTCCCGGCCCTTTTTGATGTTTAAAATCAAAATCATAGGCTAAATTATTACTGGCTAAACTTTTAGCAATCGCCACCGCCTTGGCAATTTGCAGCGGTGAGGCTTGGCTAGGCAATTTGGCGCCAACTAATTTCTCACCCAACGAGTCGTTAATAAAATATTTAGCCGGTACTTTTATTGCCCCTTTCGGTTGCATTTCCACAATATAATCAACCCCATTTTCCTGACCGACATAGATAGCGACGTGCCCCGAATAAAGGTGCGCTAATTTGCCTTTTTCGGAAACGATTAAATCAGTCGTGTTATAACCATACATTTTATTGTCTCCCGANGTGCGATAGAGCAAGGTCCCGACCGGCATNGCCGCTGCGGGATTTAATGGCAAAAATANCGCCGGAATAAGTAACAGCCCCCAAGAAATAATTTTNTTTATCATAACTTTAAGCTAGCTAAGGGGGTGCCGCTTTTTTATTATTTACTAATTTTTAAAATAAGCATCCCACTCCTCTTGGGATAAATCAGGCAGCGCTATTTTCTCCGTCCGATAGCGATTTAAAATATCAATGGCAAAACTTCTTTGATAATTATCAAAATATTTTTCACGATTTACAACATCGACCAACAAAGCCTCACTTGGCACCGGATAATAAGCATAATAATCACTTAAAACTAAAATAGCTTGATCCTTTAAACGATGCGGATAATCGCCGGATTCTAAAATGGCCCGCAAATTATCCAAATCAGCCGGCTGATAAGCGAGCTGTTTATTATCAATGTTAGCCAGCAAAAACCAGGCTTTGCTCTTTAAATTGTCCGGATAATCATGCAAAAGAATATCCCAAATTAATTTAAGCACCGCCGGATCGCTCTTGCCAATCAACAAATCCAGAGATTTAAGTTTTTCAGAGTCACTGACTGTCGTTTTAAAACTACCAATAATCTCGGCGTTAAAAGAATCGGTGGCCAGTTGCGGCCAAGCACTCGCCAGTTCGGCTCTAATCGCCAAAGGATTATTGGAATTTAGACAAAATTCTTTTAGCTTCGCCGATGGTTCTTCACCGCTAGTTTGCCAGATATTAATTACTAATTTTCTGATTTCCGGCAAAACTTTCGGATCTAAAATAACTTTTTCTAAATCCGGTAATAGCTTGTCTTTTTCCTTCGCAAGTTCCAGGCTGATAATATTTTTATAAAGCAGCCTCGTGGCACTGCAATCTTCACGGCAATAAACTTCCGTTTCCGAAGCGGCCGCTAATTTTTTAAGGGCAATTCTAACTCGCAAAGAATCAGGATAATAAAGCCAGCTTGAGCGAAACACCGGCAAAAACATCATTAGCAGCAAGATAAATCCAAAGGAACCGGCGCAAATTAACCAATGCTTTTTTATAAAATCCCGTACTTTTTGCCAAATGATTTTTATTTTATCCATATTTTTTATAAGCCGCTTAAAATAAATTAATTTAAATTAAGCTAGGCTGTTAATATGGAACTATCATAACAAAAGGCTAGTTAAGACAGCTTGAATAAAAGATCAAAAAACCCTTAAACAAAAATAATATTTTTTCCCAATTAAAAATTAAATTTTGACATTATTAAAAAAATCGACCTATCACTGGATAAATCGATTTTTTATTTTCCGAAAATATTTTATTTTTATTGGACCGAAGTCGAACTGGCCGCCGGCGCCTCCGCTGGTGCACTGACATGGCTTAAGGCTTCATTGGCATCACTGATATCGCCGGATTGTTGATAGACCTCGGCTAAGAAGCGCCAAGCTTGATCGCTGTCCGGCTGATAAACCACTAATTGTTTAACTAGCGGTATGGCCCGATTCCAATCCTTGGTTTGATAGTAATGATCGACTAAAGTTAAAAAGTCTTTAGTCATACCAAAAGTGCTGGCACCATTTAAATCAACGCATTTATCAGCATAAGCATAAGCGTTTTTTAGATCATTTTTTAACTGATAAACTCGGTACAGCTGGCAATAAGTGTCGGGAAATTCTGGATTAAACTCAATTGACTGGTTAATCACCGAGATTGCTTCGTCATAATTCCCTTTAGCCATTAAAATATTGGCTTTCATAAAATAAACGGGAATTCTTTCCGGACTAGCGCCGAGCGAAGCATTAATCGCGGTTAAAGCATCATTATAATAAGTATCTAAAGCATTTTGATCGTTAATCTTCAAGCTAAAAGCTAAACTATTTACTTGCGATAGCTGTAATTGCATCAAGCTGTTTTGGGAATCGTTTTCCAAATTTTCTTTGGCTAGAGAAATTATATAATCCATCGCCGCCTTACCCTCATCAGGCGGCAATTTAAAAATCATCTGCGGATTTGAAATAACGGAGTTTATCAAAGCCGTTTTACCATCACGATCTAAAGGTGTGTTATTTTGGAAAGCTTCTTTATAAAGTTCCAAGCCATAAGTAACTTCACCGCGCGCCAGAGCTGAATAACCATTAATTACCCCCTGGAAGGTCTGCCACGGTCTGATATTGAAATAGTTAGTTAGAATTAACACCAAGATAAAACCAATCGTTAAAACGGTAAATTCGGCCACCGGCTTCTCAGTTTCTTTTTCAATTTCGGGATTAATTAAATAATAAATATAGGCCAGAGAAATCATGAGGCCAATATAGGTTACCAGCGAGTCAAAAACCGCCAAATTTTGAATAAAATAAGCTGTAAAGAGACCAATTAAGATTATCGGTTCAAAATTGTGGCGATCTTTTTTAATAAGCTGCAATAAATAAATAATCACCGCCGCAAAAATACTGAGATAAGCCAGAAGACCAATAATTCCGGAAGTGGAAGCAATATCAATTAAATTGTTGTGAGCCCGGTCAAAATAAGTATCGCCCCGTGAATAATCGTAGAATTTAGCCTGAAAATATCGATCAAAAATAACCGAATAATTACCGAAGCCCACGCCTAACCAAGGATGGTTATGGAAATCTTTGGCCGCCGCTTCCCAAGAAATTAAACGAGTTTGAAAAGTTGCCTTTTGGGCGGTTAAATTCTTCAAAAAGGAATTTTCAAACCAAGGAGCGTTCTGTTGGGAAAAAATTAAAATTAAAACTAAAATAGCCATGATTAAAGAGCTCCAAGCGGCAATCTTAATTTTTTTATTCTGATGTAAAATACCAATTAAAAAAACAATAAAAAGAACACTGATCCCTAAACCAATAATCGCCCCTGAAGTGTGCGTCTTGGCAAATTCCAGTAGCATAATCAGCGCCGGAAGCAATAAAAACCAGCGCCAATTTTGTTTTTTAGCTCTAAAAAATAATAAAGCGCAGAAATACAAATTAAAAATGAGGTAACCGCTAACATAAGCCGTATTGCCGATAGTGCTGTAAGCGTTGCCGGCTAAACCCATAATACTGACCACGGT
>TBL_comb47_HYPODRAFT_10000385_pt1 | contig 58433 bp, 53 predicted proteins | sample TroBogypolimnion_40_FD_10682 | JGI IMG/M metagenome (IMG submission 10682)
AATAAAAAAATAAAAAAATAAAAAATATAAAGATAATTTAAATAAATATTCTAATAAAAATTTATTTAAATACAAATATATAATACTAATTATTATGTCAATAATATGTTCAATTATCCAAAAATATGTAGATCCAACTATTAATTCAAATATTTTTTCTTGTATTCAAAATAAGATTAATGAACAAAACAAAATGTATTATATGCTTTATATAAATAATAATCATAAGAAAATGTTATCACTAGACATTAATCATTGTGATAATTTATATCTTTTTATATATATTTCTAATTTATATTATTGTTCATCTATTGAAGATGATGTGAATAATATTGTGAATAATGGTATTATAAATAAATTTAGATTATTAAATGATTTTTTAAATAATCCATTTATATCAAAAAACATAAAAGAAAACTTTTTAGATATATTTCAAAAAGCACAACGAACATATTATGGATTTGCAAAACTCGCATATTTATATAAATATAAAAAAGCTACAATAAAACAAAGTTCAGACTTGTATATGAATGAAATAGATCTTAGTAAAAAAAATGTTTTAACTATTTATCAAAATAATTCAAAGTATTTATTTATTAATAGCGATTTAATTAAAATTATAAATTCCGCTTTATTAAATACAGTATGGTTTTTTTCCAAACCAATACATCCAAAAAATCCATATAATAATTTAGTTTTTGATAATTCAACTTTATATAATATTTATTTTCATATTAAAAAAACTAGTGTTATTATTCCATTATTATTTCATTTATTTTTTCAATCTAATTTTGATTTGGATTTATTTTTAAATGATAATGAGTGTGTTATTCGTGAAACATTTATAAAAAATTATGTAAATAATACTCACTCTTCTATATTATATCATGATTTAAAATATATGTTTCTTGTAAATTATAAATATACAAAAAAAATAGTAATTCATAAAGATATATCTAATGAAAAAATAGTAAATATTTTTAGACCATATTTACAATTATATTATTTAAATAAATATGGTGTTTATGGATCTATAAAAAAGCAACAGTCTATTGTTGATTTAAGGATTAAATTAATGGATTTTGTAAAATTTAATTATAAGTTTGGTAGAAAAATATATAAAGTAGAGAGAAGATCAGCAACTAAAAATAAATTAACATTCACTTATAATTTGAACCACATTAATTTTTATGATAAGTTTGTAGAAATAAAACCTTCTATTATCCCGGTTCAACAAAATAATAATAATAATAATAATAATAATAATAATAATAATAATAATAATAATAATAATGATAGTGATTATGAATTCGATTAAATTACTCTTCTAATACTAAATTTACCTTTGGTCTTCTCTTCTTTGTATTTCTTTTAATAACAATTTTCCCTCTGTCTTTTGCAGTTTTGGGTATTTTTATTTCTTCTTCTTCTTCTTCTTCTTCTTCTTTTTTTTCTTTTTCTTTTTCTTTTTCTAATAAAGCAATAGCTCTTTCATCTTCACCAAGTAATTCCACATTTTCATCATCGTCACTTTCTTCTTTTAAAATTAATTTTATCTTTTTAACTTTTGGTTTTGGGTTTTGATTTTTTAATACATACTTTGTTGTATTTGATCTTTTATAATTAGTTAAATATTCTTCAATACTTATTTTATTTCTAATTGCATCATTTAATGATGTTTCACATCTGGTAATAGAAATTGGAAAAAATATAGTTTTATCTGGAGCAGGAGACTGAATTAATTTATATTTTGGAATATTTTCAGCGCGTAATCCAGGACACATAATAAAAACAAATTCACTAGTATTATCTCCATATATAACAAATTCCGATTTTTTATGATTCGTTTCTAATAATGTTTTACTCGAAATTAAGATTGAAGGTATATTATATTTTTCTAACATAATCCAAATATCAAAATTTGTTGCAAAATAATTTTCTGTATAAATAAAATTTTGAAAAGATAATGTACCAGCTTTTACTTGATCTCCTAATGTTTTTTTACCTTCTTCTATTAAAATATCTATAACTTGTCCTTCAAAGTCTATTAGATATTTTACATATTCTTCAAGTAATTCATTTTTTAATTGACTTAGACTAAGGCGAATACCTTTTGATTTATGTATAATTTCAATTAACATATAAAACCCACAAAATATATTTTTATCATATAACAACTCATCGAATTTTTGAGGGAAACAATTTTTCCATATTAGTGAACTGATTTTTCCAGTTGATGTTGGAACGCATCTGCGATCTTCGTCAGTTTTAAGAGTCGGATTATTTGCTTCATCAAGATCAGTTTTATTTTCATAAACTTGACTTAATAATGGTTCAGCAGTATCATATGTATTATATTTTGCAAACTTATTTATTTCTGCAGGAATTAGTCCTTCAAAATAATCAGAATTTAATAAAGATTGTATAACAATAATTTCAGTATCACTTAAATTATAACTTAAATTACCAAAAGATAGATATGAATTTGGTTGAAATATAAATGAATTTATTCTACTATAACGTATTAATTCATCTGACATTTTTCCAAAATATGAAACTTCATTATCTGTTCTTGTTAATAAATTATATTTTGGTAATATTAATTGACAAGTATTACCAGTTGAAAACGCACACAATGGTCTATTCCCATTACATTTATCTACATCTAATATGATACAAGTAGAAATATCGCCAACTAAATTATAATCATATTCATCTGAAAAAATAATAGAATCGGCTACCAAACTTTTTAGATCTCTAATAATGGATGATAACTTTGAATTATATAATGTAAATCCATTTTTTACTTCGCCTTCAATTTGTTCTCTCAATTTAATATTTTCATATCTATTTAAAAGTATTCTTATTGTATTTCTGAATACATTATAAAAATTAGTTTCAAGTTTTATTTTTTTAATATAATCAACTCTTTCTGTATCTACTTCATTTGATAAAGCTGTACTATTTTCTGCCATTAAATAATTATTACCATTTAATAATTTTATATCATCCATAACATCTGATAAAGGAACAGGTTCATTAATTTGAATAAATTGATTTGTTTCTGTTATTATACCGACCACCATTTCATCTTCTGTTACTTTAAATTCTGGTAAACAAGGAATTTTTTTTTTACTTTCAAAACTTAGATTTTTTAAAAATTGTATTGTGTTTTCATAAGAATTATACATTGTCTCATCACTCATTAATACATAATCATATGTTGCATTTATTGATGATGGAAAACAAGGAACAACACCAATCAACTCCTTAGTATTTTTACAAACTATTGAAATAACTTTTCCTTGATAATTTACTATTTGTTTTATTATTGTATAATAATATTTATTAAGTAATTCAATTAAATTGTCTAATAATATTGGGGTTTTAAATTTATATGTGTTTGGCATACTTGCTAATGGCAAACAAGTATTTTTTAAAAGAGGTTTTATCAATTTTTTGAAAATTGCACGCATCGTTTTTGAAATATGTGGATCATATTCACTGAATGTTTTGCTTACTTTTAATTTCTTCTCCTCATTTCTATAAGCATAAATGGGTTCATAATAATCTTCATTTTTAATAATAATCAAGGTTTGTTTTCTTGCCTCATAAAATTCACTAGAATAATGATTTGTTGGACATATAAGCTCTACATTATTTGTTGTATCATTATTTGATATTTCTAAAATAACCAGGTTTATACCTTGTGGAAATAATCTCGAGTTTGGTTTGCATATGATATCCCATAAATATGTATAATCTATTAGTATTTCATCATTTTTAAAAAAATCAATGAAATTTTCAAATGCTTTTATAACAGTTTGAAAGTATAAGACTTCTTTTTCATTTTTTTTATTTATTTTTAAATAAAGTTTAGATGTTTTATATTTTTTTGGGACAACTTCTATTGCTGATATTGGTGCCTTTTCCATAAATGTACTAATTAAATCTCCATTTTGATATGTAATAAAATTATCTAATGTTAATGTTTGTATTATAATTTCTTTCATATCTTTTATTGATGGTATTTTTCGATCACCGTCATAGAATTTTGCATCTGCAATGCAAGCAATAAAAGATTGATTCTTATTTATTTCAACACCGTGTCTCATTAAACAAGTATGATGTGGTTTGATATTTGTATTTGTAATACTTATTTGACAATCCGCATTTATTTCATGTAAGAATTTTTGAACGCTCATTGGTAAATATCCCCATCTTCCAGAGTTAAGAGGTGATTTTTCAGGGCCTTTTATATAATCTTCTTTTTCTGCTAATTTTCTTGGTGTTCCTCTTGGTGTTTTTTCTTCTCTTTCTTTTTCTTCTTTTTCTTTATTTTTATCTTTTTCTTTTTCTCTTTCTTTTTCTCTTTCTCTTTCTCTTTCTCTTTCTCCTTTTTTCCCCTTTTTACCTTCTTTTTCTTCCATTATAGCTCTTAGATCTTCATCATCTTCATCTTTATCAGCTTGAGCACATTGTTTTCTTCTCTCAATTTGTCCAGGAGTATTCCAATTTTTAAAACAACACGGCATACATAATCCATCAGGATGCTTATCTTTTTCTAAGAATCCTGGATAATGTTGTATATAACTTTCTTGAGTTCCGTGTTCTGCTTTATCATAAAATTCGTAAACATATTCTCCTGGTTTAATGACCTTTGCATCTCTTGGTATAACTTTTCCACATTTACCACTTTTTACATCTTCTGGTGAAATAGGAGAATTTGTTTGCATACACCAATAACGTGGACACATGTAATAAAACTGATTATCTGGTTTAGATCCATATCGAATAATATCACCATTTCTTTTTCCATCTGCTAAAAATCCTGGTTGGTCTTCATCTATTTTTTTCATTTCTTCATCTGTTAAAATAACGGGCTGTTTTCTCGCACTATGCATACAGCTTCTTGAATATGATGAAAATTTTCCTGTTTGTTTTGAATTATTGAATAAAATAGGATCAAGCTCTTCCATTTTTGTTTGAAATGGATTTGGTGTTGATAATTTCATCCCATCTATATTTCTTACATTATTTGATCTCATTTTTTGAACTTTTTCGGGCTCAATAGTAACAAATTTTACTGGTGCTTTTTTTGATAATTTTTTTGGAACTTCTAATGGAACAAGTTGCTCGTATTCTTTGGCTTGTTCTTTATCTTGATCTTTATCTTCATCAATTAAATCTGGATTAACTAATGAAAGAGCTGGTTGTTTTTCTTCAATAGCTAATTCGATATTTTCTGGAGATTTAGGTACTTGCTCAAGCAAAGGTTCCGGCACTGGTTCCGACACTGGTTCCGACACTGGTTCCGACACTGGTTCCGGCACTAGTTCAGCAACAGATTCTTGCGAAGATTCAGTCAAAGGTTGTGGTGTAACCTGTACAGATTCAGGTATATTTACAGGTTCATATTTTTCTTCTTCTTTTCCTTTTTCTGATTCTACAATTGGTACTTCGTCTGGTACTTTGGTTTCGTCTGATTCTGATCCGAAACTAGATAAAGATTCTTCTGAAGAAACTTGTGGTTCCGCTTCTTGTTGTGCTTCTTCTTCTTCTTCTTCTTCTGAACCAAAACTAGATAATGATTTTGAAGATTCTTCAACCGAAGGTGCTGACGAAGGACTAGCAGTAGCAGTAGCAGTAGCAGGAGTAGGCAAATCTTCTAATCCTTTTATGTCACCTTCATTGAATTCAATAGAGCTAAGTGATTGTGATGATTCTTCACCTGCGGATTCCGATGTTGCGCCTCCACTTTTTCTCTTATCAGAACCCTCATCTTCGGATACCTCATCTTCATCATCTCCAAAAAATAAATCCAATGCATTTTTAACTCTGTCACCTCCATCTTCCTGTGAGCTTTCCATATATTTATTAAAATCCATAAATTCTACTGTGTCTCCTTCAAGAACAGGAACTTCTTGATCTAAAAATGCTGATTCCGCTGCAGAAATGATATCTTTGATAACAACTTCTTCTTTTTCATCTGACCCACAAATAGCATTTATTTTACCAACTGGAACAAGTGTCGAGTTTTTATCTTGTGTTAATCGAATAAAAGAATCTAAATAAATTGGCAATGTATATAAATAATTAATATCATTAATATTTTCAACACGAACTGTGATTAAACTAGTAATTGGATTTAAAGAAATAGTGGTTTTAAACCCAGGATTTATTTTTATTTCAATTTCGGATCTTCTTACACCTCTTTCTACTTGTAATTCACTTACCAATTTTGCAATTAATTCCCTAGCATCTGATTCAGTTATACTATAATTTTCCATTAATGCGGTTATTAATTCCATTCCCTTTAATCCATCCTTCTGCCTAGCTTGTTCAATAACGAATGCCTCTCTGCTCGTCATTTTATTAAAATTAGATACTCTTTTAAATCGCATTTGTATTCCTTTTTTGAAATTTTTCGATTCAATAATAAATATACTAGAAACACATCCGATAATTTCATCTAATCTAATTGGTTTGTCTATTTTAATAACAGATTCATAATCAATTCTCTCAACTTCTATATTTTCATCCACTAAATTGGTAAATAAATTTATATTATATCCACTTTGTTCAAGGTAATTTTTGACCTCTTCAATGATCGGATTTACTGCTCTTTTAAATAATTCTTCGATATCATCAATTGAAAAAATATTATCAAATGTGCAGCTTATATTTATATTTCCATTCTCCTCAAAATTGCATACTAGATAGATGTCTTCTCCATTAAAATTATATTGAATATATACGGCAACAGATTTAGTTCTTCCAATAGTTTTCATCAATTTAAAAATAACTGGTCGTGCTAAAAAAGGAATTTTTCTCCCATCTTTTGACACTTTATCTGTAAATAATCTATATACATTCTCTTGTCTGGTTGCAGGATTATATTTTATTAATGGTGACATTTCTGTTGCTCGAACCAATTTAAAAATTATATCCAATGGTATTTTAATATTATATAAAGGATGTATTGTAACTTTGATTGTTTTAATTCCGTTTTTTTTATAATCCAATGGTCCTTTCTTCTCCTTATAGATATCATAAAATAAATCAACTCCTTGGAATGTTTCTAGAGTGTTATCATTCAATAGAACTTCACTAGATTCGATTAGTTTTTCCTTTGATGATTCTAACTCTTCGAGAGAAGTTATATTCTTTTCCCACAAAAAAGGATAGTATATTTTTGTTGTATATTTTTCAGATATATCCTTCTTATTTACTTCCGTAAATACATCACGAGCTAAACATAAATAAATATTATTATCGACTATTTTACCAGTATTTAATAATAAATGACTATTTAATGTAGTAAGTGATTTTCTGGATGCTCGTTCAATAAAGTCATCATATTCGTCAACTTCAAAAGGGTTTGTAATAAAAGGATATTCATTCACAACTATGAAGAATTTTTGACCTAAAACTTTTGTTAATGAAAAAGTTTTGCCATTAATATTTAATGCAAGTATGTCATCATAATCATATACTTCTTTATCTGGAATATTAAATTTAATGTGTTCCCCATTTTCATCATATATAACATTCAAGATAAATTGATCGAGACGAACTTTTGTTAAAGGTAGTCGACCATTTTGTGTAAGTATTTGATAAATATTTGCTGGATTTAATACTTCTTCTTTCATACAAAACAAATAAATTTCATCTAATGAAAAAGTTTTTGAATATTCCTCCATAATTTTAAGTTTTATTACTCCAATACTATCATCGAAATGAATTTGATGTTCGGAAAATATTACTTGAATTTGATTAGTTATAATATTTTGTAATTCGGTTTCGTTAAAAATGGGTTCTCCAGTATTTTTATCTATAAAGGCTGGATTTTTAGGATCTCTCTTAAATAATTCATCGAGGTCATCGACTTCTAGATTTTCTCCATAAAAAACATTGATTACATTTATTGTACTAGCATTAATCAAATGATTAATTTTATATATTGGATTTGATTTGAATGGTGATAATGACATATATATATTCTAGTATTATTTTATATCATTATATTTATTTTTTATAGTTTATTTTTTACAATTTATATAGTTTCTTTTTTACAATTTCTACAATTTCTACAATTTCTACAATTTATATAGTTTACATATTTTGAAATTATTAACAAAATATTTAAAGATTTACATATCAAAATATGGGTTATCAGTAATGGTCATACCACAATAGTTTTGTGGTTTTGATTTATAATCAACTGGATTATAAATTCCAACCTTCTTTGCATTTTCTAATAAGAATTTAAAGTTTTTCCAAAAGTCTTGCTTGTGTCCAACAGACTTTGTCATAATATGCGATAATTCATGTATAGCAACAAAGGTCAATGTATTTATATCAATTAAATTATTCCCGTGTTTTGTTGCATTTAAACAGAATGCGATTTTCTCACCTTTATTCTCACTATATGCTGTTAGCTCACTAGTTGGTAATGTTTCGCTTATTTTTTTTGGATTAAATCCCTTAACTAATCTTTGAACTTCTGGATCTTCTGGATATTTTTCATTCATATATTTTACTAACTCCTTCATTTTTTGAGTGACTTCTGCTAATAAATCCGCGGCTGATTCTAACAATGCCCTATCTCTCACGCAATATTTATTACCATCTACTGATGAAATTATACATTTTAAATTATAGTTTTCGGATTCATAATATACTCTTAAACAAATGAGAATAATAAATCCTACGACTACATAAAATAGTATATTTTCTTTGAATTTAAACATATATTACTATGTTATTATTTTGAAGTAATATAAAGAAATTGTTGAGATTATTTTCTGGATTTTATTTGTCTTCTTTGCTTTTTCCTAATTGTTCTTCTTTTATTTGTTCTTCTTCTTTTATTAGTTTTTCGTTTTTTATATTTTTTTGAACCTGCGTATTGTTCTAGTCTTGCTTTTTTTACTTCTACTTCTTCTTCTTCTTCTTCTTCTTCTACTTTTTTTTGACAAGGTTCAAGTTTAACATAAGTATAATTTTGAGTCACATCCTCTTTCGTTCTTGGTTGCTGTGAACTAATATTATTTGTTAAAAAAAATAATGTCCATATATTTTTATTAGCTAAGTTTGTTTCAAAATCTGATACATCTCTATCATTATTTTCCAATAATATTTTAATTTCTTTAGCCCACAGTCTTCTTTCTCTTGTTTTCGAAGAAAGCATACGATATCTACTTTCTTTTTTCTTTATTTCTTGTGTTTTATCCATTAAATTTTCACAAGGACTTGAAGCTGAGTCTTTTATATTTGTAATAAATAAATCAAAAAAAGGATTTCCAGAACTATATCTAAATTCTTCAGGCGGGTTAAACCTTAATTCTTCTCCAATATTAGATGTAAGTGTTAAATACATTAATATTGGAAAAGGACCATCTTCAATTAATACATATATTAATCCTGAGTTAATAATATGTAATTGTGTACATATACATCCTTTAATACAAAAGGAATTGACTATTCTTGTATCTCCATCTGCAAACACCCATTGGTAACCTTCTAAACATAAATAAAAAGAATTTGGAATTTCTTCACCTGATGATGCAACAGCACTCGCAGCACTCATTAATATATAATCTTATAATTAAATATTCTATAAGTTTATATTAAAATTGAATTAAAATTATGTTATATATTTAATTAATAAATATATGACAACATTTGATACTCATCCTAAATCAAAATTTTGGTCAAATAAAAATATTTTAAATCCTAATGAAGTAGCTTTAAACTCGCATAAAAAATTCTGGTTTGATTGTGAATGTGGGCACGAATTTGAAAGACAATTGAATGAAGTTAATAGAAATATATGGTGCTGTTATTGTGCAAATAAAAAATTATGCGATGAAAGTAAAAAGTGTGAATCTTGTTTTGATAAATCCTTTGCATCTGTTAATTATTGTATTAATTGGTCTGTTACCAATAAAGAATCACCATTTGAATTTCTTAAAAATTCTCATAAAATATATTTATTTGATTGCCCAAAATGTAATCACAAATTTAATCAAAAATTGTCACATATAACAAGAGGTAATTATTGTCCATATTGTTATAGTAGAAAGGTATGCAATCCATCTTTAAATTGTAAAACTTGTTTTGAAAAAACATTTGCTTCAGTAGATAAAAGTTCTTATTGGTCTCAAAAAAATAAAATAAAACCAATTGAAGTTTTAAAAAGCTCATTAACTAAATTTTGGTTTGATTGTGATAAATGTAAAAACCAATTTGAGAGTAGATTATCTCATATAACATCTGGTTCTTGGTGTCCAAAATGTAGGTATAAAACAGAAGATAAATTAAATAAAATATTAATTGAAAAATATCCTACATTAAAAAATCAATATAAAGTGGATTGGTGTAAAGATAAAAAACATTTACCATTTGATTTTGCTATTGAAGAGAGAAAAATTATAATTGAATTAGATGGGGAAGCACATTTTATACAAGTTGCTAAATGGAAAACACCTGAACATAATAGAAAAAGAGATTTATATAAGATGAAATGTGCTAATGAAAATGGATTTTCTATTATTAGAATTTTACAAGAAGATGTATTTTATAATAAATATAATTGGTTAAAAGAGTTAACTGATAATATTGAAATTATTTCAAATGATAATAGAGTTCAAAATATTTATATGTGTAAAAAGAATGAATATAAAGATTTTGATATTTAAGTATTTAATAAAATTTTATGGTAACAAAAATTATTTATTGCGAATAACTTGTAGATCCGATTTCTAAAGGCGGTCTCATGAAATCTGGCTCGATAGTCGACTGGTTAAAAGGTCCCACATACAATTGTGGATTTGGAGGCTCAGATCGGATCTGCAAGTTAGCATTCCTTAATGTTTGTCCAATAGTATCAATACCAATATGATAACCAGCTTTTAATAAATTAATATTGGCAAGTTCACCTTTACCAGAAGGGTTTAATTGTGCCCATTGGCTATTAGTATCTTTGGGTAAAAGATCAGAAGGGTTTTGGATATTTGCATTAGAACATGATGTTGGAACTCCTTGAGAAGGAGATGACATACCATTGACAGATGCGAAGACTTCATTTTGGCCTAAAGGATTCGAAGGTTGAACACCTGATGATTGAGATTGTTGGTTCTTTTGGTTAGAGCCTTTATTTTTATATGCAGGATTAGGGCCTTGTGACATAAATTCAGGTCCATAACTGCCCTTGGATGTTAGATAATTAGCAAATAAATTAACACCATAAGCAACAATTATTAATACAACAATCGAACCGATGCCATAATCGTTCCATATCTTTTTCAGAGAACTATTCATTATATAAAATTGGTGATAAAATATTTTTTTTAGATAGTATTTAATTGTTTCCTAATTATAGTTATTAATTAGTTTATCGAATACTTTCTTTAATCTCTAAATAATTTGTTTAAAATTTAAAAGTTAAAAGTTAAAGTTAATATTTAAAGTTATTATTTATTCGATATTATCTAAATCACTATTGTCACTATCACTTTCATCTAAATCATCTAACATATATATCTTCTTAATGTTCTTTGCTTCCAAGAATGCTAATATTGCTTCTTTTTTCGATTGCTTGGCTTTTTTTCTTGCTTGTTTATAAATTTCATAATAAACTTGATTTGGTTTTTTCAATTTCATTGATCCTAAAGTTTCTAAATTAGATGCTATATCGAATTCTCTCAACTCTTCTGAACACAATGCCCCTAAATCATTTTTTTGATTTGTATTAATATCAAAATCTAATTCTTCTAATCCTTCCAATCCTTCTAAACTATTTATACTTTGTTCATTAAATCTAACACTGTTTGTATTGATACTAATTGTGGATGGTTTTATTTCAGAACCAAAAGTTAATGGTGGTCTAGACTCATCGTCATCATCTTCACCATCTTCTTCTTCTTCTTCTTCTCCATCTTCTCCATCTTCATCTTCAACTCCATCATTATTTTCTTTATAATCTTCATATTTTTTAACAGAATCTTGATTTAATATTTCATTGCTTAATTGCTCTAAAAAATCAATAGAATTTTCTTTATTATCACTTAATGTATCCATTTTAATATCCAAGTTTTCTATTTTAATATCTAAATCATTAGTAACTGATGTAATAACTGGTGTAGTAACTGATGCAATTTGCTTTAAAGGTTGAAATTTTATAAGTACATTATCAGTCTTTTCAGATAACAAACTTTCAATATTATTTTTTTTATTAGGTACAGATGTTTTAATTAAACAACTTTCAAATAAAGCATCGCTATTTAATACCATAGATTGTTTTAATTCGATTTCGATTTGAAAATTTCTAGAAGTGAATTTAATACCTTGTATTTCTAAAATAGAAATAATATTTGTATCATTTGCAATATCATCAATTGTAAGCACAGTTTCGCTTTCATTATAAATTTTAACATTAGGTAAATTAGATGAATTACTTACTTTTATATTTACACGAACTAGATAGAATTTTCCTGATTTATAAATACGCATAGGACTGGTGAATGCTGTTTCAATATCATTTTTATCAAGATCATTTTCGAACCAAGAATCTTTCTTTTCAAAAATAAGATCTTGACATTTTGTTTCTAAATTTTCGAGCCAATGGATAAATTGTTCATCATTATTATCAAACATTAGATCAGCATATATTTTTTTACCATTTTTAACAAAGCCTTGTTTTGTAAGTCCTTTAGGTGTTTGGATATAAAGAGGTTTTCCATTATTAAAAATTTTGGTAAAATAAGCCCCGCCGTGAATTCCTGTTGGATGAGCTAAAGTTATTGACGAAAAATTGAATGATTCATTAGGTTGAATAATATTTTCCATTGTTAATGGTATCATAGAAAAATAAAAAAAATATAAGACGCATTAATATTGTTTAAATAATATTTTTATTAAGATAAATATTGATTAAATTTTTATGAATTATAAATATGAAAGATAGTTTAGTTCAACAATGTTTAGATATATTAAAGAGAGAAGACATAAAACACGAGTTGAAATGTTTATGTATGCCTGTAATCGATAGATTATTTTATGAAATTAATCCGTATATTTATATTGTTATTGGGATAATTTTTTTGATATTTATAATGATTTTAGCAATATTAATTTTATTAATTCTTGTTTTGCGTAATAAAAATATTATATCTAAGCTATTTTAATTTTTTCTCATTAGAATATATATAAAATGGCAAGAGGTCGAAGAAGTCGAAGAACAAGAAGAATAAAACATCGAAGAACTAAAAGAGGTGGAAGTGAAGGTGATGGAAGTGAAGGTGATGGAAGTGAAGGTGATGGAAGTGAAGAACCTGGATCTGGATCTGGATCTGAACCTGGATCTGGTGGTGGTCGCCGAAGAAAAGGACGAAAAAGTCATAGACGAAGTAGACGAGGTGGTGATGGAGCATCATCGTGGGTAACTTCTAACTTTGGAAGTACTGTAGATCAACAATTTTCGAATACTTTTGGAAATGCTGGAGGTGGAAATGCTGGTAATTTAATACCAACTCTGGCTGGAGCTCCGGCTGTTGGAGCAAATAATATTGCACAAGGTTCTTTAGCATTAAATGTTGGTAAACAAAGTGGTGGTAAAAGAAATATGAGCGGTGGATATTGGGCTCAAGTACTTCAACAAGCCCTTGTTCCATTTGGATTACTTGGTCTTCAGAATTCTTATGGTCGCCGACATCATAATAAAACTCATAAAAGGCGTCATTAATAAATATAATATAAGTATTCAACAGTTTAAATATATAATTACAAATTTATATATTTAATATTTTCTTTTTTTAGTTTGTCTTCTTTTAAGTTTTCTAGTTTTAGTTTTTCTTCTTTTAGTTTTTCTTCTTTTAGTTTTTCTTCTTTTTTTAATACTACCACCTTCACCTATTCTTTGTTTTTTTAGTAATTGTAAATCTTCTACTTCTACTGCTGATGCAGCAAATTTTCCTTCCACAACAGGACCACTATGATTAGTATCCAATGTCATTAATTTAGATAAACTTGAAGGTTTTAAATCTCGAAGGTCGTCGTCATCTTGACTAGCTATAAAGTCTTCAAATTCTGCTTCTGTAGTATCAACTGAAGTACAAGCTAAAATTATTAGTGTATTATCATTTAAACAATTAGTAAGCATACCATATGATAATAATTTACCCAATGAAAAAGGTATACCATTTCCAGCATCATCTGTTTTTCCTGCAAAAGTTTCACATAATTCTTGTAATTTTATATTTAAACATTCTTCTTGTTCCGAAGTTATATTACTTAAACAACCGTTTTTATATAGTTTTCTATCAGTAGGACAATTAATTTTAATATTTGGAAATGTGGATTTTCCTTGAGAAAGTGTTGTTGGGTTTTGTTGATTTTCAATTTGATAAACAATAGTTTTTCCAATTGATAGACCATGCATAAAATACCATTCAGGGTATTTTAAATAAAGTTTTACTTCTTCACATAATGATTTACTTAGGTCTCGAGTATCAGAAAATTCTTTAACATAATTATCTGATCTCATTCTTTTATATCCAGTTTCAGCACATAAACCAGCTGCTTTTAATGGATCATCCCCTATTTTTAATACATAATTAAATACAAATGTATGTAAATGTTGTTGTAATATTGTTAATCCGTTAGGCATTAATACATCTGGAACTTTCAATGATTGATGTTCTGGATCAATAAATGGATGATAATGACAATTAGTAATATAAATTTCAAATAATAATAAATTAGCTTCTATTTGTTCTTTCGTAAACCTACATTCACTTAATATTATTTTAAATGTATCTGATATTGTATCTCTTTCATTAGTAGTCCATCCGTGTATCATTACTAATGTTTTTGTTTTTGTTTTTTGAGGTTGTTTTTTAGGGGGCATAATTATTTAAATAATTATATTATAACTATATTATTTTTAATATTGATAAATGATAATTTTATATGTTAAATATATAAGATATAAAAAATGAATCGTCAAGTTTTTGAACAACAAATACAAAATTGGGTTTCAATAGATAATCAAATTCGTGTCCTAAATGATAAAATAAAAGAATTGAGAGATAAAAAAAACAATTTGGGGAATAATTTAACGAGTTATGCAAATGATAATAATTTATCAAATGCTACAATACAAATTAGTGATGGTAAGTTGAGATTTGCATCAACTAAATTGCAACCACCTTTAACATTTCGGTATTTAGAAAAATCATTAGGCGAAATTATTAAAAATGAAATTCAAGTAAAACAAATTGTTGAACATATTAAAGACAAACGCGAATTTAAAATTGTTTCTGAAATAAAGCGGTTTTCTAATAATTAATTTATATTATAATAATGTATGAGTCATATATCAGCAAATGATTTAATATTTTATAAAGAAGGTGATAATATTATGAGTGGCGGATTTTCTATTGAATCTATATTATTGAATAAAGGTGAAGCCCCAATGTATACTGCTAATTCTCTTTCAAGCTTAGAAGGAGGAGAAAAAGAAGATGGGCAAGAAGGAGGAAAACATAAGCAAAAACAAAATCAAAAACAAATCGAAGGCAAACAAGTCAGTAGCGTTTTTAAAAATCTAGCAGTTCCAACAGGATTACTTTATCAATCATCTAAAGATTCGAATAAAAGAAGTCATTTTAATTATAATGAAAACTATGATGCTGAAAGTATGGCTGAAAGTATGGCTGAAAGTATGGCTGAAAGTATGGCCAAAGGAAAAAAAGGAGATAAAAAAGAAATAGGAAGTAATCTTGTGATCTCAGAAGATATTCATTCTTTATTAATGAAAATGGCTGAAGTGGGAGCCTTTAAAAAAGACAAATCTGAAAGAAAGCCCAGGAAAACTAGAAAATCATCTAAAGAAAATGAAGATGGAACTGAAAAAGAGAAAAAAAATAAAAGTAAAAAGATTACTAAAACAATCAAGTAATTTATTATGAACATTTTTTTGAATATCCATTTTCTAAAAATGAACCACATTTTTTTAGTGAACTATTCCAAAAGCACGAAGTATTAGAAGTAGTTTTTTCAGTAGTACATTTTGAACAATCTGTAAATTGTGTACATTGTGTTTCTGTCAATCCTTCTCTAACCGTATATAAACGATATATTATATACGCAATAATAAAAATTGTAAACATACAGCATAATAAATGTTTTTGTTTCATTATATTATATATAAATAAATTATATAATATAAGGTTTAAAGATTTATTTAATTTTTTAAAAAATTTTCTATTAGATTTTACTAAAGTGATTATATTTTACTCCATGTATCATAATTAAAAGGTGAAACTAAAATTTCATCTAATTTCGTCTTCCAATAATCCACTCTTTTTTCCATTAAAATATCTTTCTCCGTCTGTGGATAAGGTGTATTAACCTGCATCATTTGTTCCTCTTCAGGATTAATTTTGGGTTTATATCCATAACAATTAACTCCAAATTTTAAATGTGGGTTCGCCATATATCCTCCATTAACTCCAGCACGACCACAATCGTGTTCGTGTCCTTTAATGTTTTGTAAATTATTAAAAGTCGACTTCTGTGTAGGGAATAAAGCCATTTGATTTTCAGACCAGCCATAATTACACCACTCACCACCTTTATTATATGCACTCTCGATCTCATCATAACTTGCTAATCTAGAACCATAAGCACTGCATAATGTTTTGGCATCTTCATAACCATAATAATTACCAGGAATATTAAAAACTTGTTCGGTATATTTTATTTCAGGTACAGCCGAATTCCCAAGAAGTGGTTTATTCTGTTCAACTTTAATATCAATAATAGGATTTCCTAAAAAAATCTGTTTTACAGATGCAACAATATCTATGCCAAAAAAGTATTGTAATCCGTTAACTAATAAAAGAATAACTAAAACACCAATAACAACAGCTATTAATATTCCCGACATTTTTCCTCCATTTGGAGCTGAAGTTGATGGATCTATTGGCATATTATTCGGGTCTGAAGATTTATTTCCTAAAGATATAAATATAATAAAATATGCAACCAAAACTAATGCGACAATTATAAAAGCACTAGGATTCATTAAAAAACCATTAATATAATTATACATATTTTCAGTATCAGTTGTTGTACTTGTATTTACTTCCATATATATATATTAATTGATTGTTTTTTTTCTATAAAAGAAGCAATATGCCCTCGATGTAATTAATTCCGCCGTATTACTAACTTCAGTTACAGAAGTATCATTAAAATGGTACCATTTATCATTTGCATTTTTTACAAATGCGGTATAATGTCCACCTGATGTTCCACCACTATGATTACAAATACCATATAAATCATAAACATAGCTTTCTTTTTTATAACCAACAACATATTTTGACAAATCCAGATCATTCAATGGAAAATCTACTAAAATTTGATTTTTATTATTATGATTCATAGCATTTATTCTTTTTAAATCCAAAACCAAAATATTAGGCATACTCCAATAACTTATTTTCTTTTTAACATCTTGTTTTAATCCAGTTGCTTCATTAAACCACGCATTTTCATCTGCTAATATTTCGCCTTCTACATATAAATCAAAACAATCTATTAAAGTTGGTGATTTATTATTATCTGGGATTGATAAATTTATCATAAAATATGGCTCGGGTGAGCAGCTTAATACTTCGTCTGTATCTATTGAAATGATTTGTGATACATGAATACCATAAAACATATTCCATATTTCTGAATACTCTTTTGTGTACATTCTTTTAATCATTTCGAAACATTGAATTGCCATATTATCTGTTTCATTAGAGGATTCTCCAGAAATACTCATATTTACTTCTCTCGATAAAGATGTATGAAAACAGTCAATAATAAATAAAAGGAATTCTGGTAGATCATTTTGTGAATTCCCAGTGAAAATATCAGCACCTTTAATTTGAGCTAATTTTTGAATAGTTTTAATAAATTTCCCAGGAGATACAATGCAATTTTCGCTCCACATTAGTTGTCTCAAACTATCCCATTCTAAAAGCAAAGTAGATTCATATTTATGCTTTAACTTTTTCTTATATGATTGATTATCTAAAAAATTACTTAATTCATATGTATGTGATAATATTTGTATACACGAATTAATAAAACAAGTGTTTCCAAGATTAGCTAACCCTGTTAACCCTTTATCTTTGTATTCATTAAAAAGCATTTTTTATTATATTTATATCACAATTTATATTTAAACACATTTGATATATATTATTAAATTATAATGCATCCAAATAATATTCCAAATAATATTCCAAATAATAATCTTCTAGATTTTTATATAAGATCAAATGATCAAATTATTACAAGAATAAATGCTTTATATGATAATTTAAATGAAAATAGATCTATGATAAATTTATTGAATGAAGTTCATAATCCACATATAACTCAGAGAGAACGAGATAGAAGAGAACGAGAAAGAAGATATAGAGAAGTAGATGAAAGATTAGAGAGAGAAAGAAATAATAGACGATTTAATAATAATTATCAAGGAAATAATAATAATTTTCAAAGAAACAATAGACACTTATATAGTGGTAGTAATAATGTGCAAAGAACTAATAATGCTCAAAGAAGTAATAATGATATGCTAGAAGAAAATGGTGATAACCGAACAATAACTATACAAGGTGTACCATATAGAGTTGAAATTGATAATTTATATTTACCTAATACACGATTTCCTGCAACTACGATACCTGCAACTATACAAACAACTAATAGACCAGTGACTACGATACCATCAACAACTAGCCCAGATATTTATAATTTACTTCAAAGTTTTTATTCAAATGTTTCTATAATAGCAACACTACCACAAATTCGTGATGCAACAAGAGAACTATTATTTTCAGAAATTTCAAATCCTATAAATAGTAATTGCCCAATAACATTAGAACCATTTTCAAATAATTCTCCAATAACGGAAATTCTAGGTTGTAATCATTTATTTGGTCGTAATGCAATATCATTATGGTTTGAAAATAATGTTAGGTGTCCAGTATGTAGATATGATATTAGAAATTATAGGAGTACTAATAGAAATTCAGAAGAGACAAAAGAAGAAACCCATTTGGAAGAATCGAAAGAGGAATCGCCATTTGATTCTTCATTAAATCAACCAAATTTACCAATCCTAGAACAAAATATAGAGAGAATAACAACAACTGCCCCAATAAATCAATTTACCGAAAATTTTTTAAGTCAGTTATTTAATCAACAAACTACTAATAGAATTAATCCACAACAATTTCAATATTTTGATATTATTACATATGATCTTTCATTTAATATTTAACCAATAATAATAAAAGTAATAAAATAATTTAAAATAAAATAAAAAATTGATTACAAATAAAGTATTCAAATTAAATATACTATTACACGAAACAATGGAACGAAGATCCAGATCAAAGAGCAGTATTGTTATTAAGGATGACACGGATGTCATTGAAGAATATGAACTAGAAGAAATTTGTGAAAAAATTTATGAAGGGAAAACATATCAAACTTGGTGGGTTGATATGTTTGTATATTTAAAAAATTGCACAGCGTTCATTGGCAGCACTGTATTCAATGCTTGTGGAATTTATATAATGTGGATCCTATTCCATTATATTGCTTCACATTTATATATATATTTCTGTGCACCATCGACGATCATCGGATTTATATACTCACCATTTATCATTGCAGCACCACATTGCAAGTCATTGAGATGGGTCATTTTCAACGGAGCTGCATCAGTTGATAATATGTGGCTAGTATTCGGTACTTGGTTATGCTCTAAAATAATTATTCCAAAACTTAAGAAGAGGTGATCTTAGAAATATATATTATAAACTACTTAAAGAGAAATCCGAATATAAATTATAGAATGTCCCCAATTAATACTCAAAATAATTTAATGCCTAAGAATCATCGTGCAAGATGGTCTATAAATGAATCAAATAGTTTGCATAATGAATATGAAATGAAAGAACTTACTGTGCAAGAAATTGCTAGTATTCATCAAAGAACTGTTCAGTCTATTTTGAATAAGCTTCAACAAGAAGGGTTGATTGATACTACTTGGAATGATGCTCGTGGATGGGTTCAAGAAGTTATTTCTTTAAAGCCATCAATTCAACAAGAACTTGATAATAGTCAAGATGAAGACGAAGATGAAGATGAAGATTATGATGAAAAGGGAGAAAAGGATGAAGATTATGTACCGGAGGATGAGGATGAGGATGAGGAGGAGGAAGATGAAGATGATGAAGAAAATCACATTTTTGATCCAGTAGCATATGCACACGAAATAAATAAAAAAATGGCTATGCTACAAAAACAAATTACAAGTATTAATAATTTTTTACATAAGATGTATCCTAAGAAGAATATTTTACAAGCAACAAAGTAAATTGTCATTTTTTATATTTTTAACTGTCACTTTCCCATTTCCATTCTTCCTTTTTCTTTATATCTTCTGATATTTCTTCCTCTACAACAGCACATTTTTCTCCTATAATTTTTTTAATTTTTCCAACAACCTTTTCTACTTCGAAGTGCTGATCTTCGAATTTTTGTTGTATATCATGACTATTTTTTATGAATAATTTACTCAGTTCAATCATACGCAAAGCTTTTTTTATTTCTTCTTTTCGGTATGGATCATCAAAAATCCTTGCATACCCAACTTGCTGGTGTCTCAATTTTCTATATTCCATAGTCAATGTCTCTTCAGAAATTCCTGAAATGTCTTGTTCAAGCAGTTGCGCCGGAATATATTCTGATGGTTTGAAAATTTTAACAGAAGATTCTGATAACATTGCTGAAGACATTGTTGACTTAAGGATGGATTAGATTTGTACATACATAAGTAATTGAATAATACATTTCAATTTTTTATAAATTAATTAATTAATTAATTAAATACTTTTATTTATAAAAAATATAATATTTTGCGTATATAATTTAAATACTTTATATTAAATTATATATAAATGAACAAAGAAGTAGAAAAAGAACAGTTAATGATAAATCATGTAAAAGCATCGATAGAAGCTGCTGAATATAAATTTTCAAAACTTTCAAAAGAAGTTATAAATATGCCGGGTTCTTCTGGTATAAAAACAAAACATTTTTTAAATAATTTACTTCAAATGAACGGAGCAAAATATTTAGAAATTGGTGTTGGAACTGGCCCATTAACATGTGCTGCAATGTATAATAATAATGTAAAAATTTTTTGTGTAGATAATTGGAGTGATGGTGGTGAATCAACAAAGTCACAATTTATGGAAAATTATAAGAAATTTAAAGGTAATAATTATACTAAATTAATTGAACAATCGTATATTGATATAGATGTAAATAAATTATCAAAGTTTAATATTTTATTATATGATGCAACCATACAATATGATGATATATATAAGACATTGCCTCATTTTATTAATTGTATGGAAAATATTTTTGTTTATATAGTAGATGATATAAATTGGAGATATATTTTAGAAGCAGCAAAAAAATCTATTGACGATTTAAAATTAACTATATTATATGAAAAAAAAATATTTTTAACAGATAATGATACTCATACACCTATAGATATAGCTCGAAATAGTTGGTGGAATGGAATATATATTGTTGTATTGAAGAAAGAAACTGTTATCAATATTTAAATTATTCAATATTTTATGAAATTTTATTTATAATTTATAAATAAAATTCTATCGTTTTTCTTATCTTTATATTAGTATCTTTATTTCTTAACTTTACTTTTTGACTTTGAAGAATCCTGTTAATGCTTGATTATTTTCCTTTTGATTATTTGTTTCTCTCAAGAATTCATCGAATAATAATATCTTTACTTCTTTTTCTTTAAGATCATCTAATTTTTCTTCGAATTTATTATCTGCTGTCTTTGCTTTTAATGCTTCAACATCTTTTCTGAATCTTGATATTTTTGATTTTTTATTTTGTATATCCCACATTTTTTCCAAAACCAATGCAAATACTTGTTGAACTGGTTTCATTATCTGATTCGTAATGTAATGTGAATAATCAATCTTCAAATTATTTTCTTTGATATATGCAGGAGTTTCTATTCTATCTCCTTGTTTTGCTTTCTTATCTGTATTATGTACAAATACATATGGAATTCTATCCCCTGAACTCGGTTTACTCCCTGGGTCTCGTAATGTGATTCTATCTGCTAATACTTTGTGAGCAATCTGTTGCGGATTTTTATATCCAGAACGCAATGATTTGCTAATAATGAGTTTGTCAATCGGATATTTTTCATCAACAATATCACGCAATGATGTTCTCAAAAAGTCAACTGCTTGCCCGATATCTTGTTGCTTCATTAAAATATCAATAATACCACCATAAATTTCTTTTACTATTGGTGCATTATCTCTTCGTTTTAAAACGATTCCCATCTCTTTTCTTTTACATTTTGTTGGATCCGTTTCATACAACATACCAACATATCGTTTCTTTGATAATAAACAAAATGGCATAAATGTTTTTTCGTATTCTAGATCGTGTGGACCTTTTAAAAACTTAGATGCTAAATGCCCTGCTTGTTGTGCAAGTTCAATTGTAATTTCTAGTGCTTTTTTACCTCGAATTAATTCACCTTCTGGTGTAGCTAGATTAAATGTGAAGAATACTGAATCCGTGTTGTGAACAATTATATTACCAATACCTGCTGCAAAATGATGATTATCAGTTGTTAAATCATATACATATCCTTCATAATAAATTTCTTCGATATTTTTTATTTTATTTTTAATATTTTCAGTTCTATATGAAAATTCTAGATTTTTTGGAATTATTCGAATTTCATAAAGTTTGTTTTTTGTTTGTCTAATTTTATTAAGAAGTCTTGTACGATCTGGAAAACTTGAGAATTTTAATCTATCATCTGTTTTCATAAGTAAAATATCTTCTTGAACCATATCTTGAAAAGTCATATCTACAGCATCTATAATATTTATTTTGCAATTTATATTTTCATTTTGCAAATTTAAATAACACTTAGCTGCATCTAACATAGTATTAAAGCGATAAATCATTTTATAAGTTCCACAAGCTTCATTATTTATTTCATAATTACAATATATTTTAGACTGAGAAGGTAAATCGTGATGTAATAATTCTGTTCCTATATGAACATCTTTTGGTGAAATTTCTTGACCATCTTTTGTAATCAATGAATGATCATCAGTAACATCCACTAATCCTGTATGCGTTAAAATTCTTATCATTTTTTTATGAGATGCTAATGTGTGTCTGATAACACGATATAAATTTGTCCATCCTTTTTCTGTCCATGTCTCAACATCTTTTAATTCGCAAAATTCTTTTTCTTGTTTACCTGGTTCACAACATGTAACCCAATTATTATTTCCATATTTATTTGCTAACTCTTCAATTGTACAAATATCAAATATTCTTTCATTTTCATTTTTTTTTCCTTCAGGAAAAGTAGAAATATATACTGGTGTATAATTTGCAACACTGTCACCATATATGTATTCGGCTTTTGTTAGAACTGGGCCATATTTTTCTGTCTCACAAATATTATTTCCATAACATTCTTCAACCACTTTTTTTGCATAAGTCAATAATAATCGCCCAGTTGCAGTCGTTGATGCAGCACAATCTTTATCATAAAATGAACTAGTTTTTGCACCACATTGCCCATATAAAGAATTCGCGGTTACTTTATATCCTAACTGCCGCTTATCTAATACATTTTTCATAAACTCGTCTTTCTCCAACGGAATTAATTTTCTAGTCGTTTTACGAGCTGTCAAAAGCTCTTCCAAAATTGAAGGCATAATTGCTCTGACTCCTTCTAATGGTTGTGCAAATCTGCATATCTTATGACCACATTTTACTTTTATTGCTGCAGCACTCGGAGTTTTTCTTACATACTTGAAAGTATCATAAGTAATATTCACATATTCGTATCCAAACAAATTATCATATATAAATTCGCTTTCACCTTCATTTTTATCTCCTACTTCACAAATAAGATCTCCATTTAAATCATATTCTTTTGTCCATACCTTACTATCGTGCGAAATATTTTCACTCATCATTGAACTCGGATACAACGATGCATAATCCACACACGCAACAGGATTATCCAAATATAAATCGCATTTCGGATCCAAAACAATGGCGCCTTCAAATCCATCTTCATCTTCCGATTTTTCCACTACAGGCATCAATGTGCGTTTTTCACGACATTTTTTGGCGACATAACTAGTCAATTTAATACCTTGACCTCGCAAAACAAGGAAATTAATAGGAACACTGCAAATTTTTGCCATCTCTACAAAGCCAGTTAAAATATCCGCTTTTGTCATAAGATAATGAACTAGATTGCAATCCTGAATACAATATTTCGCAATTATAGATCGATCATCAGCGGTTCCATTTGTCATTCTAAAAATATCCTTAGGTGTTACATCATCTTTTGCTAGACACCACCGCACTTTTTTAGTCTGATCTGGACATATTCGTCCGCCAATTTTAAACTTACCTTCTTGCTTCATAACTTCTAAAACCACAAATTTTTCTCCACCATTATAATAGTCAACAGAATGTCCAATCTCCTCAAAATGAATATAACTTCCAACTAATAGTCCAGTCATATTGCTTGTGTGAATTGTCGTCAAAGTGGCGTGAAGATCTTTTTCTTTTTCTTTTTCTTTTTCCTTTTCTTTTTCTTCAGATTCTTCGTACACAAAAGATTTTACATAATCCCCGATAAAATAACCTGCAACATAGTCTAATTTATAAGACGATAAATTCTCTTCTCTACGGAAGAAGTTATATAAATCCACTTGAATACGCCCATTCATTTTTATATATTTCAAATCGTGCTGTCCACTTGCAATATGAATACTTGTTTCTTCTATTTTATATTTATTTGTTTTTATATCTCTTGAACCACATACTTCACCTTTATTTTTTGACAATTTTAAAAATTCTTCAACGCAATTCATCTCTTCAGCACGGCGAAACATAAACTCATAATCAAAACCAAATATATTATATCCAATAATAATATCAGGGTTCTCTTTTTGAATAATATCCCTCCATGCAAGCAATAAATCCTTTTCATTATTATATGTTTCAATAACAGCATTTTCTAATGGCGTGCATGTATTGAGTGCAACACAATGATTTAAATATGGTTCTTTTTCACCACTCAATAAAAAGGTTGATCCAATAAATGTTACTTGGTCGCCTTCCAATTTTGGAAAGAATGAATTTAATGAAATGTTCAACTCCATTAATTTTGCACCTCTATCCATTTTTTTATCTGTGATTAAATCTATTACTGTGCCTTTTTTTGCTGTATTTCTGAAATATTGTAGATTAAATCCCGAATCTTCATCATCATCATTATGATTCATTTTTTCAAATAACATTTCAATTGATACTTGATCACGATTTTCTGATGTTGTATCATTATTTCTTACTTGTGCAACTAACCATTTTCCTATTATCGCATTTAGTTCACTTTCCGATTTTGGTGCTTTTTTAGGATAAACTATTTCAATTGATGAACATAATGTTGTTTCATATCCAAAAGCACATAAAACTATTTTTGTTAAAATAGTCTTGTATTGTTCTGCACTTAATTCTTTTTCCAAATTATCACAATACTCTAGCATATTTGTAGCTAATTTTTTATAAGATTTAATTGGTACTGGAAAATCGCCGTGACTACTACTTGCTTCAATATCAAAGCTGCAAATTTTTAATGGTACACGAAGTTCCTTTTCATTCAACGGAATTACAAATTTATAATTTATTCTGAATTCAAAATCACAAGTAGTTCTTTTATTCATTTTTATTTCAGTCGTTTTGGTATTTGGTAAAGCAACCCAACCAGATGGACTAATATCTCTAATATGAAATAATCTTAATAATGCGGGGATATTTGCTTCATATAAATATGTATTTGTCTTGGCAAATATTAATCCATCAGTTAAAAGTTTTCTATCGAAATTATACCATAGATTTTTAGCTTTATTAAAAGCCTGCATATTTTCAAATTTTAAGGCGAGAAATTTGTGTTCTTTTCCACCATCGAACCCGTATAATTTTTTTCTTTTAATTAATTTGCAATCACATAATGCAGTTTCATGATATTTTCCGAGTTTAGTTTTAATAAATGTTACAAAAGAATTTTTTAAAGCAGTATTCCACAAATCATTTACTTTTACATAAAAGAATGGTTTGAATCCTTCTGCTATAATAGAACAGGATTCACCCTTTTCATTTTTCCCAAACATTTGTATTAAGAATTTGCTAGTATTATCACTTTTTTCTGTTTCGTTACCTTCTTCATCACTACTAGTAGCTTCTTTTTTTTCATTGAAAACATTGAAATCGTATAGACGAAAGGTTCTTTCCATTTCTTAGTTGGTTAATTAGTTGTTAATTGTTTATTTCCTTTTTATTTAATCAATTTTAAATAAATAAATAATTTAAAATTGAGTTATTTACTGGTTCTTCTAGTTCTAGTTCTTCTAGTTTTTCTTTTTCTTTTTCTTTTTCCTCCATTCATTCCACTAGCATGATGTTTGCCACGAGTATGATGTTTTGTATGCCGTGTATGTGGTTTATTATGTTGTTTATGAGGAACAGGATATTGACGATGATGTACAACTGTTTTATGTAATTTTGATTCAATCCATTGAGCAAATGCTTCGGGTGATCGATTGGACTCATATTCTTCAATTATTTTACCATTGTTGTTAATATAACGCAATGTTGGAAATCCCATAGGGTCTGAACCTATATTTGGTATTTGACCAAATAAGTTTTTATTAATTTCAGCAACACATACATTTTTATTTTTTAAATGGTCTTTTTTAATATGTTTACTTATATCTTTCCAACTTATTTTTGTCGTATTACAAGGACCGCAACCATCCATATACAGAAAAAGAAATGATTGTTTCCCAGATCCGTGATGTTGCTTAAATGTGCTCATATTTTTTTTATTTTCTACAGATTCTAAATCAGTAATAGGTGGTAAAAAAATCATTTCTTATAAAATAACTTCAGAAAATAAAAATCAAATATATTTTACATTTTACAATTTTATCACAATCTAATATATATGTATTGTATAATTCTTATTTTAATCGCATTTTTAGTAGGTTTATATGTTTATGGAAATTTTGGTACACCTAAACTAATGGAAGGATTAACAAATAATAATGGTCAAACACGTTGTCCGGATGTTTTAGTACAAAAAGGAATTAAATATTATTTATATAATTCTAAAATTGCAAAAGTACCTGGCGTAAATCCAATTGAATTTCAGAATTTAGAAGAGTATGTAGAATTCCTTGATTGGCAACGCAGTCAAGGAATTCGATGTCCTGTTTTATATCTACAACATAGTTATGATACACAAGGAAATGCTGTATATAAAATTCGACCAAGTGCTACCGATTTACAAGGTGGATTACCGCCTTCAGTTACAACTAATTCTATACCTTATGTAAATCCAAATCCAACATTATTAATGGATGCTGCTAGAAATGATCCACCATATAATCAAAATACCGCGCCTGGTTATGATCAATCATCTCAATATGTAGGAGCAAGTACACCCTTAGATACTATGAATCAACAAGAAGAGAATTTGCTTTTCAATCCTAATGCTATGGATGATAATTGGGCTGGACAAGAATATACACAAGCCCTAGTTGATAAGGGCTATTATAAAGGTAATGAAGTAAATATTAATGTGGCTTAACTTAAGTAGCATCAACAAATTTCATTATAGAATTTAAACTGGTTTTACCTAAATTTAATGTATTTATTTTTGTTATTACATCCAATACCTTTTCTTCAGTTAATTGTGATTTATCTAAACTCAATATTTTTTTTAACATTAATGCATTAATATAATCATCTAATTGTATAATTACATTTTCATAATCTACACGATAAGTTCCTAAAATAAAATTATCTTTTGTAGTTGTATATATTTTTTTAATTTCGTCTGCATATGCCTTTGCGTTATTTCCATTATTTTGACTTTGTGTTGCTGCTGCTACTTGTGCTGTTCCTGTATTTTCACTTCCATCTGGATTTGTTAATCCTTCTATCATTTTTGCTTGAAAATTTATTGATTTTGATGCTAAATATATTAAAATAACTACAACAAACATAATTCCAATTATTTTAATTAAATCTTGATTCATTTATATTATTATGCTATTATTTTTATTCAAATACTAACATTTGCATTATTTTATTTAAGGATTCTTTAAGTAGGTTATAATATTATTTAGTGCCGTTTTATTTACTTTACGTGTTTGTCCTTTTGAATTTGTATAACTAATATTTTTTAAACAATTCTCGTCTTCTTTTATTTTTATTATTAAATTTTGTAAAGTTGTAAATTTGTCCATTATAGCAATTGCAGTTGTTGAACTTATTCCTGGAATTTGACATAACATAATTTCTCCTATATTTTTTGGTGTAATATTTTCTTTCTTAACTTTTTTAACTACTGTGCAATAATTCTCTGGTTCTTCATTTATTATATCATTTATTATATCATCATTATGGTCTTCTTTTTTCAAAGGTTGATTTGAATAAAATGGAATTTTTTTTTCCAATTCTGATTTATTAATTTTATAAGCCATATTACAAAGAATTAACGCCGACTCTTCTATATTCAAGCTACGCATTACTGAAAACCCTTTATAATAATTGAGTGAAACCATTGCAGAATACATTGTCATTTTTTCCATTCGATCTTTAAAAACATTGAATTTATTCACATCTCCTTCGATTAAATATAATATATTATGATTATGCATAGGTAATCCATTTAATCTATATGATTGTTCTTCATAACGACCATCTTTAATACTTGCTGCTAAATCTCTAAGACTTTTTCTCTCAATAATAACTTTATCAATTCCATCTTTACAAAGAATAATATCACCTATTGGCAAATTCTCTATAGTAATTGTAATGTCTTTAAAAGATGGACTTATCTCCAAAAAATATTTGCAACACCTTATTAATTCTGTTTCTCTATTATCAATCTTTATAAACATCTATAATCATATAATAAATTTGTTATTAAATGATTATACAATAAATATATTTTCTAATATAATTGTATAAAACTTGTATAAAATATTCAGATATTTTAACCCAACATACCAGAGTGAGTAACAGCATAAGATCCGCGACGATATTGCACAGGTGTTCTTGTGGTATTTGTCATAGAGAATGCTAAGTTAGGAACTGATCCTGGAATTCTCCATGTATAATGATTTCCAATATTTCTAACAGCCATATAAACATTACCGCCCCAAATTCCTGCCTTTTTATTACCTCCTACAGATCCACCACTTTCTCCAGTACGATTAGCAACCGTATTACAATGCGCAGAAGGTCCATTATGTCCAACAATTAATCCCATTATATATACTCTTAATATTTTATTTTTAAAATATTTTGATGATTTTAAAATACTAATAAATGAATATTATTAATTTAAAAAAAAGAATATAAATACATCTTTATAAATATATATACATTGATAAATGGGAGACAAAGTAACCGAAGACAAAGTAACCGAAGATAAAGTAACAGAGAAAAGTTTACTTCATGACGACGATATTATAAAAGGTGAAGATGGTCTCATATTCAACCCATATAATCCATTAAATACCGAGATTACATTAAATGACATTCAATGTATTCTCACTAAATATGGTGTACCTGGTATTGTAACAAATGTTAATTTATATAAGCGTGCATTCGTTCATCGTTCTTATACAAAAAGACCATTAATTGAAAATAATTTACAAAACATTACTATTGTTGAACGCCCAGATGATTGTTTGCCATTACATACTAAATCCAATGAGCGGCTCGAATTTTTAGGAGATGGTATTCTTGAGCTTGTAACAAAATATTATTTATATCGCAGATTTCCTAAAGAGAACGAAGGATTTATGACAGAAAAAAAAATAGCTATTGTAAAAAATGAAGCTATTGGAAGAATTGCTATGGAAATGCGACTAAATAAATGGTTAATTATTTCAAAGCACGCAGAGGAGAAAAAGATTAGAACTAATTTGAAAAAATTGGGTTGTCTTTTTGAATCGTTTTTAGGTGCACTCTTTCTTGATTTAAATAAAATCGATGTAAAAGATGATGATGGATGGTTTCAAAATGTTTTTGTAACTGGACCTGGATTTCAAATGGCTCAAATATTTATAGAAAATATATTTGAAAAACATATTGATTGGATTGCTCTTATTCAAAATGATGATAATTATAAAAATATTCTTCAAGTTAAAATTCAAAAGGAATTCAAGGTAACTCCACATTATTTAGAAATTGATCATGATCCTGAAAATGGTTATAAAATGGGTGTTTATCTATGTGTTGGTCAACCGATTCATTCTGTAAGCATACTTAATGCAACGCGAATCGATCATATAAAAACATTTAGTGATATTCAAACTATGATCACTACTTATGGAAAGGTTTTGATATTTTTAGGTGAAGGACAACATAAAATTAAAAGAAAAGCTGAACAAATTGCTTGTAATGAGGCATTGCATAAAATAGAATGTTACTCCACTTTGTAAAATATAGAAATTTTATATATTTAATAAATATAAGATAATGAGCGCTTTAGAAAAAATCAAAGAAAAATTAAGATCAAAACCAAATGTTGAAGAGATGGTTGTAAAACAAGTTGAAGTTGTTATTCCTGTTGCTAATAAACCGGAACGAGTTCAATTTTCAGCCGTTACAATTAAAGATAAAAGAGAAGGATCTGATTTTAATATAGCCGATTTATTAAAAAAAATGAAAGAACGAAATCTTACAAAACTTATTGTTTCACCACTTGTTGATGTTGAAGCAAGACCTGCATCAGATCCTATACCACTTATTATTACTACTAAAAAGAAGTCTAAAAAATTGTCTGGTAAGACTCTTCTTGTGTTGCAAGATGAAGGTGTACCAATTATTCAAGGTCCCAAATTAGAATTAGAAAGAGAAGAAGAAGAAAAAGAAAAAGGTAATGAAGAAGAAGAAATTGTTATTAAACCTAAAGCTCGAAAGAGTTCAAAATTACCTAAAGGTATGGCGATTTTACCACCTGAAGCGTGGATTCAATTTGGTGATACTCCTTTGATTCAACGATTACCTGAAAAGCAGCCAAAGGTCAATTACAAAGTTAGTAGCTATTATATGAATAATCGTGAAATATTTGTTAATTTTATTAATTCTATTTTTGAACCATACCGCGATCAAGTATTGGACGAGTCATCACAATTAACATGCGAAGACCTTGCAAAAGGTAGAGGTAGTTTTACTCTTTTAACGCATCAAAAATTAGTTCGCGATTATTTAAATTTATATACACCTTATCGAGGTTTATTATTGTATCATTCGCTAGGATCTGGTAAGACTGCAAGTTCTATTGCAATTGCTGAAGGTATGAAAGGATCAAAAAAAGTAATTGTATTAACTCCTGCTTCTCTCGAAGATAATTATCGACTTGAATTAAAAAACGCGGGAGATCCTTTATATAGACTAAATCAGTGTTGGGAATGGGTCAGCATAAGAAAAAATCCAGAAGCATTAGATACTCTCTCAAGCATATTAAATCTACCAATAGAATATATTCGATCAAAAGGGGGTGCGTGGCTCGTAAATGTTACTAAACCACCAAATTGTAATGATGATAAATCTAAAACACCAACACAAAAGCAACAAGACCAAACAAGTTTAAATGACCAGATCGATAAAATGATAGAAATGAAATACCAATTTATTCATTACAATGGTCTAAGGAGAGATAAATTGAGAAAGATGACAAATAATTTTGAAACTAATATTTTCGATGACTGTGTTATTATTATTGATGAAGCACACAATTTGATCAGTAGAATAGTAAATAAGATAGCAAAAGAGAAAGAAATTTCAATGGATAAAACAGGTAAACGAGAGAAAGTAAATATGTCTATTGCACTTATTTTATATGAAATGTTACTTACTGCACAAAATGCTCGTATTGTATTATTAACTGGAACACCTATTATTAATTATCCTAATGAAATTGCAATACTTTTCAATATTTTGCGGGGGTATATAAAAACATGGGAAATTCCTTTAGATATAAAAGGATCTCAACCTATTAATAAAGAAACACTTCAAGAAATTTTCACTAGAGAAAAAGTTATGGATTATATGGACTATTCCGCAGCAAGCAAACAATTATTAATTACTAGAAACCCTTTTGGATTTGAAAATAAAGAGAAAAAAGGGTCAGGATATTACGGAGTAACAAATGAAAAGAAATCCAGAAAAGGAGATCGAGGAGAAGTTATATTACAAGAACGCGGCATTATAAGTGACACTGATTTTGAAAGAAAAGTAATATTCATTTTGAGAGAAAATGGGATAGAAGTATTTCCTACTGGTATTCGAGTTCATATGTACAAAGCATTACCAGATAAATTTGATGAATTTTCAAATTGGTTTATTGAATCAGGAACAATGAATATTAAAAATTCTGATTTATTTAAGAAACGAATTATGGGTTTAGCATCATATTTCAAAAGTGCACAAGAATCCTTAATGCCTAGATATGAAAAAGTTGCGGATTATCATGTTCTTAAAATTCCAATGAGTGATCAACAATTTGCTATATATGAAGCAGCGCGTTCGCAAGAAAGGAAACAAGAAACATCTACTAAAAAGAAAAAAGGTAAAGTAGACGAGAATGGTGTATTTCAAGAACCTACTTCAACTTATCGTATTTTTTCGCGATTATTTTGTAATTTTGTTATGCCTCCTTCAATTGGAAGACCACTACCTAAAGAAAATTTTGAGGTTAAAGCTCACGATGAAAGAAAAAGAGGAGAAGAAGATTTTGAATTAGGTGCAGCTGAAGAAAAAAGAGAAAAAGTAAGTGGATCAAAAGTAAGTGGAGCAAAAGGAGAGAATATGGAACACTTGTATGTCGAAATAATAAAAAACGCCGATAAAATTCAAAATGAAGATGACGAAAGAGAAGGTGAAATGGAAGGCGATGAAATCATTGATAAATTAGGCGATTCTACATATGAAAAACGCCTCAAAACCGCAATGGATAAATTAAAACGCCATGCATCGGAATTTTTAAGTCCAGCAGGTCTCTCAGTTTACAGTCCTAAATACTTGAGCATATTAGAAAATATTCAAGACCCTGAGCACATTGGCCTACATTTAGTTTATAGTCAGTTCAGAACACTAGAAGGTATTGGGATTTTCAAGCTCGTATTGGAAGAAAACGGATTTGCACAATTTAAAGTGAGAAAAGATGCAGGAGGTGTTTGGCAAATGGATATTTCAGAAGAAGATAGAGGTAAACCGACATTTGCATTATATACTGGTACTGAATCAAAAGAAGAAAAAGAAATTGTCAGAAAAATATATAATGGGTTATGGAATGAATTGCCCCCATCTTTATCAAGTGAATTAAAAGAAATCTCACACAATAACAATACTGGAGAGATAATAAAAGTATTTATGATTACTGCATCCGGTTCAGAAGGCATCAATTTGCGTAATACTAGATATGTACATATTATTGAACCATATTGGCATCCAGCTCGTACTGATCAAGTCATTGGTCGAGCTCGTCGTATTTGTAGTCACACTGAATTACCAGAAGCATTACAAACTGTTGAAGTATTCTTATATCTAATGACATTCACGAGAGAACAATTGTTAAGTGATGCATCCATCGAATTAAAAGTTAAGGATTTAAGTAAAAAAGAATATCAATTAAATCCTGATGACCCAAAGCTTGTTAAAATACCATTTACAAGTGATGAAGCACTCTTTGAAATCTCTACCATCAAAGAAGAGGTAAGTAATCAATTAATAAAAGCAATTAAAGAAGCTTCTATTGATTGTGCGATTTATTCCAAATCTGGAGGCAAAGAACAATTACATTGTTTACAATTTGGCGAACCAGCACCAAGCGCATTTTCATATAATCCATCATTAAAGAGTGATCAACCTGATAGTGTTGCTAAAATAAATAGAAAGGCTTTGGAATGGGTTGGAAAGGAGATTACTCTTCTTGGCAAAACATATATTTATAGAAAGATTGATAAAACACGCGGAAATATTTATGATTTGGACAGCTATAAACAAGCCGTCGCAGTTCCAGGTATAGATCCTGTGTTAATAGGCACATTGGAAAAAGAAGCTAACGGAGAATTGCGATTTAAGAAGATATAATATATTATATATTATTTATTATTTGGATTTACATTTGGATTTACATTTGGATTTACATTTGGAATTGAAATAATATTCATTATTAAATCCAGCTTTGATGAGATAAGATTTATATTAAAATTTATTTTATCAAAGATTCTATCTAATTTATCATTCTTTAAGTTGTCAGAAATAGTATTTTCAAAAGGACTTAAAGAAACTTCCGGTTCCGGTTTCATTTTTAATCTTGAAAATATATTGGGTTTTTCTGATGTATCAATACTAATCTTAATATTTTCTTCTTCTATTCTTCTTCCATTATCATCTGGCCTTACACGATCGTTAGCCCAACTCACATTTTTTTTACCATAATGATCTATACCTAACTCAATAGTTTCAGCTAATTGTGGCAAATCTTCTGATCCTATTTTTATATATTTTACTTCATTTTGTACTTTATTATAAGTGTTAGTATTTATTGACGATTTAGAAATATTCTTTTCACTTTTCAACGATGTTTCTTGGCTTTTTAAAAATCCTTCTCCTTTCTCTCTATCTAAATTCTGATGTATTTGATCTATATCAAAATTTCGTTGAGCTAGTGTTCTAGCTATTAAATCTTCCATTTCGCTTATAGGATGGTCGGCTTCATCATTAAACTTTGGTTTATCAGGAACTTGCATCGTCATTGCACTCGAAAATTCTGTTTGCTTTTGTTGAAACTGTTTTTCAAAATCACTCATCCTAGTCGCTTGAATATCTTCTGCTGTTACACGTAACCCTGGTTGCAATTCTTGTTGTAAAACTTTTTTATTAGTATATGTATATTTATTTATTATATTTGAGATAAATTTTTTATTCATATTTATCAAACTTTTATGTATACCTTTCTCATCTCTAAAAAAATCTCTTATATCTAATATAAATGATTCACTAATCTTATTTGCCTGTTCTTGCGTCTTATTTTTCATTAATTCGCCATCATCTAATATTATATCCCAGATCATTTCTACATTTTCTTTGCTCAAAAAATTTTGTATTTCTTTATCTTTATTTCCTTTATCACTTTTAGAATTATTCATCTGTATATAAGTAATAGTCAAATATTATTTATATACTTTTTAGTTAGTTTAGTTAGTTTAGTTATTTATTTATTTATATAATTAATTACAAAGCATCATTAAAATATATCTTTCGAAATTTCTCCATATACTTATCTTTTAATACATGTGTCTTTAAATAATGACCACATATTCTATCATCTAACATATGAACTATAAAATATATGCCATAAATTCCACATTCCGTATTTCCATATTGATGTTCAACTGGATGATTTTGATCAAATGAAAATTTTATTGGTGTCTTTAATTGCTGTCCTTGTTTTGTAACAGTATCTACAAATTTCATTATTTGAGCAGGTATCTTATCTCCAGCACTATCAAAATAATATATTATTTTTTTCTTGATATTAATAAATAATGAAACCCAATGTGATCCACCTTTATTATGGGGATCTAAATTAAAAATTACACCTATTTTCATCTTACCATTTTTAATTTCATCATTTAAACTGAAATGACACAACTCTTCCCACACACAGTCACCATATAATTTATGCGTATCATAGTCTATTGGTGATGGTCCGATAAAATCAAAACATTTATATGCATCTTCATATTGTTTCATCACATTCATTATATCTAAACTAGATAACCATTCATTAGGATTCTTTTTCCAATCACTTGGCGATTCGGGTGCGAATGAAGTTTTTAATTCTTTGTCTAATTCTCCTTTTACAAAATTCTGTTTTAACCAACACGACTCTTTATTGCAAACATTTTGCATATTAGTTTTCATTTTTTCCCATATTTCTTTTGGTTCATTTGTATTTATTGCAACATCAGGATGTCGTGCATTCCATAAATCTCTTAATTTATATATTGCTTCATCTGTTAAACAACTATAACCTTTCTTTTTTGTTTTTGGACTGCATTGCTGTTTTAATAAAGTTTCATATTTTTGTTTAAAAGATTTTACTATTGGTGCATTTGATGATCTTGTTATATTTTTACTCATACTTTTGCTCAAACCTTTTATTGACCTTTTTCTTAATCTTTTATTACTTTTATTATTTTTATTATTTTTATGAGTTTTCCGAGTTGTCATAATTACTAGTGATATTTTTCTTTTTACGAATTCCTTTATTTTTCAAAATAGGATCCTTCAAATTTATATCTTTTTGTATTGGTATAATTGGATTAACTTCCGGTTTTATATTCTTAACAGTAACAAAATTATCTAATGTAGGTGGGTGTGATATCTTAATTGAACGCATCATTAAATTATTTGCTTCTTCAGTACTTCCTACATTATCTATATTTATTTCATTCTTTACATCTATTTCCAATCCAGAATAATCCTCTTGTAATATATCTGTTTTATCTAAAACCTTGAAAAAACTTATACACGAATTAATATAATTTTCAAATGCGAATTTTACATCTGGCATTAAATTATCCGGTTTTTCATTACTTAATAACTGCTTGGTTAAATCAGATATTCTTCTTCTGTAGAATTTTTTATCTTTACTATTATTTTTTGATATCGAACCTTTGTATTCTAAATATTTTGCATATTGTGCCTTATTTATTAAGCAATCAAAAGTTACTTTTGAAACAAAATCTTGTTGTATAAATTCCATAGATGAATTATTATTCGTTGATCCATTATTAAAAGTTCCTTTATTAATTTCTGGCAAATTAATCATTTAATATTATCATCTCATAATATTAAATTATTTTCTTCTAAACTTTTATTTCATCTTTTACTTCGCTTTTACTTCGTTTTTACTTCGAGAAACAAACACTTTTATTTTTCCCAGTTAAATTTCGTATTTGTTGCCGTGTGCAATTATTAAATAATCCAGTCCCAACATTTTCAGGATTTGGATTAAAAGAAGGATAATGTTCTTCCTTAAATAATGATTGAAACGGTTGTTGAACTTGATTTGTCTGATTTTTAAAACTATATTGATATAAATCACTAGTGCTATTTGGCACATAAACCGCTTGACTACAACTTTGTAATGCATAAATTTGATTTCGTAATTCAGACTCTGTATTTATTGCTGATGCAAATCCTGACCATGGAGCTTGAGCATTTCCAGGATTAAATACTTTACTCGGACTATATACTGGCATTTGTTGCAAAGGAACATTAGATAAAGCCCTTGGATCAACAATTGGCATAACAGAATATTTTGTCATAACTGGTCTAACATTTAAATAAGGTTGCAAATTTTGTGAAGGTATATTTCTATCATATATTCGATGATTTGTTGCATTTTGCATACTTGAATTACCCTCATACTTATAATAACTATTACTTGACATTTGTGGTTCGGTTGCCATTTAATATACTAAAATATTTTTAAATTCTGATATTAATAATTATACTTTTTGTTTAAGTTCTTTTTTTTAGTATTTTTTTAATCTTTTAGTTTTGTTATTAATAATATTTTTAGTTTTATTTTTATTATTTTTTTTTGTTTTATTTGTATTACTAAAATCAACACACGGGTAATTTTTTTGATTATTAAAAAAATTTTCAATATGATTTAAAATTTGCTTTGATATTATTTTATCAATTTCAAATTCTTTCATCGATTTTATTCTATTATGACATCGAGACATATTTAATTGTTCTTTTATAAAATTCGCACATGATATTATATTTCGGGACCCAACCAAATTTTCAAGAAGTAATGATTTTTTAAGACGACATAGAATAGTTTCAATATTCAAACAATATATATATGGTTTGACTTTTATATAATACACATTGATATTATGCATATCTGGAAAATAAGTATCATCTATAAAACATATTTGTGTATTGTTTGGTATTTTTGAACAATTAATAAAATCTATGTGTGATTTATTATGTGATGACCTACATAATTCTACTTGTTTTCCATTTATTTTAAATGCTCTTATTATTTGATCGAATAAATCATTTTTAATTTTATTTTCGAAATACTTTTTTATCATATATACCCAATTTTTTTGCCTTTTATTGTTTGTATAAATCATCACATTTTTACATTTATTTGATGTCTTTTTTTCTATCAAATACCTTAATATTATTTCAATATTTGGACGGATAAATTCAGGAAAAATATCTAATAATTTATTAAAATAATCTTGTTTTAATTCTATAGTAGAATTTATTGTTTGTAAATAACTATTTAATGCTTCCCATATTATACATAATTGTGTAAAATATCCGAGGGTTTCATCTAAATCAAATACAACTATTTTGCTCTCGGACATTGCTGTATTAATAAAATATTTAAAAAATGCACAATAAAAACATTTTAATAATAAAAATTGTTAAAAATAAACAGTAAATAAACTGTAAATAAATAAAAAAAAAATATTATAATATCACTTTATTATAATATTTACATTTAATGTCTCAAAAATTAACTGACACAGATTATAAAAATATTTTGAATTATTATAAAAAATCTATTCCCAAAAGCAAACGATTATTGAAAAAAAATGCAGAAGATATTATAGCATTAAAATTATGTTCGTGTATTAAAAAAGTTGGCCCTCCAGAACCAAGATCTATTGGCATATGTACTCGTTCTGTTATTAATAATAAAGGATTAAAGCGTGGAACATTTAAATGTAAAAAAAGAAGAAAAATTCAATTATCTAAGACTAGAAAAAATAGGTAATTTTTCATTTCTATCATTTCATTTCTATCATTTCATTTCTACCATTTCATTTTGACAAATGGTCTAATGCACTTAATAATACGTGTTCCTGATCTGTTATTTTTTGAAATATTAAATTCTCTTCTAGTTTAAATTGATGATATTTATTCATAAAATTTTTACACACAACATAAACACCAGTATCAGTTACTTTAAATTCACAAAAAATAGATCCTTTGGTTAATTCTATTTTAGCTGGATTTGTAATTGGAATCCAACGAATATAAGAACCATAACATAATTCATTCATTCCATCTACATATCTATAATATTTCAAACTCTTTAGTATATCCAAAAGTTTATTTCGAGAGAATCCGAGTTCTTTAAGTATATCTATTTTTATTTGCATTATTTTATCATTTGTTAAATCTAATAAATGAGAATTATCTTCATTATCTAAGGCCTTTAATAATTTTTCAACATCCATTATAATCTATTTACTATATTCATAATATTATTTAATAGGTTTAATATTTACTATATTTATATAATAAAACTGGAAAAATACTACCAATAATAGAACCGATTACAACTTGATCAACTGTATGAAATTTAAATATAACACACCTATAAGCAACATTAACCGCAATAACTGTATAAAGTAATATTATAAATATTTTAATACTTTTTGCAAGTAATATTTTATTATTATATAAAAATAAAATCATAAATACCAATGAATAAAACACAGTTTGAGAATGTCCCGATGGCATATTATATTTATCCGAACCATTTTTTGTAAGACGAGTATCTTTTATAGTATTTTTAAGAATAATATTCAATAATATATTAATAAAACAACCAATTGAATATATTACTAATACGTTTATTTTTTTTAAATAAACAAATAATAATGTAGACAATATAATTAATATTTGAGGTCCATAATCGTAGATATTTTTTACTTTTTTATACATTTATTATATTTTATAGAGTTATTATAAAATATAATTTAAAGTTTTAGTCTTAAAATCCGCCTCCAAATGCTGATCCAAACGCACTACCCCCAGAATTTGCCGCCATCGGCTCCATACTTTGAAAACCTTCTCCAGGAGTTGCAGCACCAGGCATCGATGTATTAGTATTCTGATACATTGAATTATAATCGGGTGTTTTTTGTTCAGGCATTGTTGGTAACTGACTTATCATAGTTGATTGACTATTTTGTCCACTTCCACCATACAAGGATTGTCCAATTGCATCCATCTGAGACTGCATTGTATTTTGTCCTTGTCCAGAAATAGGTTGACTCACTTTAACATTTCCTTTACCTTTACCCTTTGCATTTTTTTTATCAGAGGTCCCTTCCCATAATTCCGAAATTCGATCCGTTAATATTCCAACTTTCTCTCCCAACTTTGTTTGAAGACTCAATGTTATCATTAATACTGCTAAAATTATATATGTTACATTAAAATCAGGGTATTTTATTCCACTATAAGTTGGTACAAAAGTTATCAATCTATTAATAAACATTAATCCTAAAAATATAACTAATATTTGAATCAAAACTTCTGCTAAAATCTCCAATGATCCTTTCTCGTCATTAGCTTCTGGAACATATTTTTGACTTACTTTATTTAATATAACTATGGGTAGAATTGCTAATAATGCATATTGAACTATATTTAACATATCAGCTTTCGAATCATCATCAAATTTAAATACATGTTTAAAAAAATTTAATTTTGATGATGCACTTTTGGTTGGTTCGTCAAAGCTTTCCATATGTTTTATAAAAAGAAATTAAAATAAAAAATTTATGAAAACATATTTTATTTTAATTTTATAAATTTTATGCGTAAAGTATTTAGAAACATTATGTATATTAGTTTTATTAATGAGTGCAAATAGAGCAAACACTGCTGCAGTTAATAGACGATCTACAAGTGGTCCTGGACAAGGACAACAACAAATGCAAGGAGGAATGCAAGGACGTGGACAACAAATGCAAGGACGCCAAGGACAACAGCAACAACAAATGCAAGGACAACAACAAATGCAAGGACAGCGACAAATGCAAGGGCAACGCCAAGGACAACAACAACAACCTATGCAAACACCTAAAATGTCTGTATCTGATGCAATTGGATTAATTTCACTCCGTTTAGGTCGTGTAGAAACATTTATTCAACAAATGCCTCCACTTGATCAAATTAATATGAATGCATCTTCAGATGAAAATGGTGTCATCGGTGAAAATATGCGCGTTGTTGATGAAGCAGTGTTTACTAATATCGTTGCTCGTTTAGAAAAAATTGAAAAATCCAAGATTACAGATCAAAGTTCAACTAGTGAACCATTAACGCAAGTAACAACGCAAGTATTAAGTGATGAAATGATTCAATCTGTTGAATTATTGAAGACAGAAATGATACAAGTTAAATCATTATTACTTTCATTGCAATCATATACTATGCAAACAAATCAAAAATTAACAGAAATGATTTTTAATAATAATGAGGGCGATGATGTAATTTATGAAGATGAAAATACACAAATAATAATAAATAACGAAGATGATACTGAAAATTCTATTCAAGAAACTGATAATGCAGAAATTTTAGTAAGTAATATTGATTTTAGTAGCATTGAAATTAATATGCTTGGATAGTTTTATTTTCTCTCACTTGAAAATGCAATTAATATATTAATGCTTAAAAATATTAGTATATTACTAATAAATAAAATAATATGTTAAAAATTTATGATATTATTTTTGAAGAAAAAAATATAGAATTAGCTCATTGGGATCAAACAAAATGGTTAGTATTTTCTTCCTTTTTTTTTATGTTTCCATCTATATATGCTTATTTTAACCAACTATATTTTTATTCTATTTTATTATTATTTACATCATTAATATCAGCAAATTATTGGAGAAAAGCTACTTATTCTTGGAGAAGAAATATGGATTTATTTTTTGCAAAAATTTCATTTGTTGTATTTGCATATACTGGTATTATTTATGTTAATTATACTCCTTATTTAATTTTAGGATATTCAGACTTAATTATGGTTGCATATTTTTATTATTTATCTGATAAATTATATAATTTAAAAAATAATAATTGGTATAAATATCATTTTATATTTCACTTTTTTTTAATGAAAGGACAACATATTATTTTAAAAGGACTTTCTAGAAATATTATGTTACGATCTCAAAATAATATAATTTTATAAAAAAATATATTAAACCAATCATCCCATATTACAATATATAAACTAATATAAAATGCGATTATCTATTGTAACCAAACCTAAAAAGGATATCTTTATTTCATTATTCCATGTCTTAAAAAATTGTTCATCTATTATTAGTATTATTTTCAATGAAGATCATTTATACATTCAAGGTATGGATAAATCTCATATCTGTTTATTTGATATCAAAATTTTGTCTTCGTGGTTTTCATCTTACGAATTCGCGGGGTCTGATTTTAATAAAATATGTATCGATACTCAAATCTTATACAATGTTCTCTCTATTAATCAAGAACATCATTCTATTTTTATTCATTATGATAGTGATCCTGATACTATAAATATAGATTTAATCAATGAACAAAAGAAAGGAGATTTTGATAAATTCTTTAAAATACCTCTCACTGAATTTGATATGGAACTTTTAAGTATTCCTACAGTAGATTATGATGCAGAATTTTCTATCCCTTCTAAAAAAATATGCGAAATCGCATCACAGTTATTGCTTTTTGGTGACACTATGACCGTTAAATGCAGCGAAGAGAAGATCGACTTGGGTAGTAGTGGAGTAAATGGTGAAATGATGGTTAATATTCCTATTGATGATTTATCTGAATTTTCGATTTCTGAAGGAGAAAATATCAATTTATCATACAGTTTGAATTATATACAAAAAATGTGCTTGACTACAAAATTATCTGGAGAAATTGAGTTTAGTATTAGTAATCAATTTCCTATGCGAATAAAATATGATCTTGATGAAGGTAGTCACGCTATCTTTTTTATTGCACCAAAGATTGAAGACTAAATTTTTTGCTCCACTTTTCTAAAAGTAGAAAAAGTGGACGCGTTAAACACTTATTTAAAAATTCCGAATATTTATTAGTTAAATACTTATGTTAAAAATATTCATCGGTTTTTTCGTATTCTGTCTCGTTTTATTTATTTATCTCCATATCAATTTTCATTTAAAAACCGGCAATGATTTAGAAATCTACGAAATTGAACAAGGATCAAAAGATAAATTAGAAGAAATTTGTGATCTTAGACAACCTGTTATGTTCGATTTTGATAATGAAAAAATCATCGAATATTCAAACAAAACTTATTTATTAGATAATTATCCGGCTTTCGAAATAAAAATCCGCAATTCAAAAGATCCGGATTATAATTCAGAGATTTATATGCCACTTCCACTACACGCTGCAGCAAAATTGGTTAAAGAAGACACTAATTCGACCTATTTTTCCGAAAATAATGCGGACTTTCTCCAAGAAACCGGTATTATTAAATCGTTTCAATATAACGACGCTTTTTTGCGACCATATATGGTTTCAAATTGCAATTACGATGTTTTAATTGGATCGCAAAATACTATTACACCATTCCGATACGAGTTGAATTATCGCAATTATTTTTTAGTAACAGAAGGCACTATTCAAATTAAAATGGCACCACCAAAAAGCTTGAAATATTTGTATACAGTTTATGATTATGAAAACTTCGAATTCAGATCACCTGTTAATGCGTGGAAACCGCAAAAACAATATGTTGCGGATTTTGATAAAATAAAGTGCTTGGAAATCACTTTAACACCAGGAAAAACAATACAAATTCCAGCATATTGGTGGTATAGTATTAAATTTTCAAAAGATTCAAGTATATCGTGCTTCAAATACAGAACTTATATGAATAATATTGCTATTACACCTCATATTGCAATGTACACACTTCAGCTTCAAAATATTAAAAGAGACACTGTTAAAAAAATGGATGTTAGCCATTTAGATCAAACGAATAAATCTGATTCAGATACTGAGAATACAAATAATACAACAAATATTGATGATTTAGACAATGATTTAAATAATGATTTAAACAATGAAAAAAAAATCGAAGAAACAACAGTGGAAGAAGTGCCGATGAACACAATAGAATAAAGATAATTTAGATATCTAATTTGCAAATAACAAATAAAATGTATTTTGATTAGTAATATGACCATTATCACTAGTATGTTTTTTCAAGCAACAACAAATACTACATTCTCCTGTATTTAATTCACCGTTTTTATAAGGTTCACTCATAACCCATCTATCATAATAACCGTTAAATCTATAATTCACCGGATCTAACCCATCTTTATAACATCTGAATTCTGTTAATATATAATTTTCTAATATAATTTTTTCTACATTATTATCATATTTAATAACAGAACTTTCAATAAGTGCTTTTATTAAATATTCCATAAATAATTTTTTATTTTCTAGTGTACGATTATCTATTTTCATTATTTTTCTTATTTCTACTACATATTCACAGTCAATATCTTCAATAGTAAATTTAACTGGTACACTATATCGATTTGTTGTAATTAATTGTGAATTCACTGATGAAGCTAATCCTGAAGATGAAGAACTATTTCTATAATCAAATGATATTTCACTTTGTTCTGGGTTATCTATTAATTCTTGAATAATATTATCATTTAATTTTTCATACTCAATAGCATCATCATAACTTTTTTTATTTCCAATAATAAATTTGGTAACATCTAATTTTTTTAATCCATTAAATCTTTCAAATAAGAAACAAAGTCTTAATATAAATTGATAATGTTGTTCTGGAGTTAAAATACAACCTGAAAGCACGCTAACTGATCTTATATATCCATAATCACTATTAACAAATGTATTTGATTCTCCAACAGTTTGATAGTTTCCAATTATTATAACTGGTCTATTTTTTAATCCTTTTTTTATTAGAAAATCATTTAATATTTCATTAAATTCCTTTGAATCATCAAATTGAATTCCACAAGGTTTATTAATATATAATTTACCATTAACTAAATTTTTATATCTATAATGGATTTTCCCGCCATATAATCCAATAGTAATAGGGTAATAATCTCGAATAGCTGCATATTCCATTATCATTTCTGTAATTACTGTTCTACGAGGGACTATCATAATATGAAAATTTGAAATACATTTTTGAAATATTTTTTCTGTACAAACTTCGATATCATCATTATCATAATTTTCATATTCATATTCTGGATTATCTAAAATTTCTTTAGCACAATTTAAAGCCAGTTCTTCATCTCCACATAATAATATTGGACAAGAATTAACTCTACCTTTTCTTTCGTATGATTCATTTGGATAATGCTTATTAAAAAGTTCTCTTTTGATAGTATTATCATAAACCTTTTTGTTTAATAATTCTGTATCTATAAAACAAGCATCAATAATTGAACTATATGATTCATCATCACTTTTAATACAACTTTTTGCTAAGTCTTTATTAATATAATTTAATTTATTTTTATTAATATTATCTTTAAACCAAATAGGATTATATTCATCAAATATGGTCTTATTTGATGCGGTAATAGGTATAAAAGCTAATACAAAATCATATAATAACATATTTTCACATGCCCCTCTACAAACTGGTATTCCAGACATAAAATTATGTGCTTCATCATATTGTATAACAACTTTTTTAATATATACTTGATTAAATGTTGGTTGAGTATAGTTAGATAATAAGTTGCAAATATCATTTATTCTAGTTGAGTTAGCACATACAAATACAACCATATAATTATTTTTGTTATTGCATATTTTACTCCATGCATCATATAAATCTTTACAGTGTGTTGCATTTCCATCTAAATCATTAAATTGTGAACTAATAACTATTATAAATTCTTTCAAATTAGTAAATCCTGCTGCCTTCAATAATTTTATTAATCTTGATGTAAATTGCTTATTGGCTAATAATGTATTTTTTGTTATACAAAAAGTAATAATATTATTCATTATATCTTTCATAATTTTAATACAAGATATTTCAGTTTTAGCCGATTGACCGTGTTTAAAGAAACCTCTAATTTTTCTACTACAATTTTCAAAAATATATTCTTTTATAAGTTTAAATTCTATAAATTCTGGATATTCAAATAATTTATATATTTCACAAAAACTATGTTTATTTTTTATATATGGAAATTTTTTTTTAAATAATTTTAATTGAGATGTATTATTTTCAATTTCTAGATATTTTAACATATTTTTTATATGAAAAGCATTATATGTTAATTTAAATTTATTTAGTAAATTATCTAGATTATCATCATCATCATTCATTGTTGATTAGTTATTGTTAGTTATAATTATATTTTTATATATTAATCAGTTCAATTTTATTGTTATTTATAAATTATATTCAACATTTATAATCAATTATATTCAACATTTATAGAAAAATTGAATATAATGATTTACTACATGTAATAAAGATATTACGATAATAAGATATAACTAACAATATGAATATAACACCTTTTCAAAAATACAAAGTCCATATTAATGATCGTAGTTACGCATCGTGGACATTTTATAAAACAGATGATTTTAAACCAGTTGAATTGGATATTAATCCCGCTGATCATAAATTATTAACGAATGATGTTTTCTCACTCGATGAATCAAATATTCCCATTTTATTGCACGCTGGCATTCGTATTTCTGATTCGATATCAGGGGTGCTTATTCTAAAAAATAATAAAACCTATGGTCGTAGTAATGGAGGATCTAATAAAAGTGGTGGTTCCAATAACAAATTACTATATAAATGTATTCCAGATGATATTCGTCTTCCAACTTTTCTAGTACCTTATGAAATCAAAAATATGGGGTTCTCTAAAATATTTGTAAATATATATATTACTTTTCAATTTAAAGAATGGACTGAAAAACATCCTCGAGCAACATTAACTCAAGTTATTGGTCCCGTAGATGTATTAAATAATTTCTATGAATATCAATTATATTGCAAGAGTTTAAATGTTTCTATTCAAAAGTTTACGAGAGATACTACTACTGCCATAAAAAATAAATTGCATATTGGTTATCTAGATGCTATTCGAAAAAAATATCCATCTATTGAAGATCGGTGTGACAATACTGATTGGCATATATTCACAATTGATCCGAAAAACAGTCTTGATTATGATGACGCATTCAGTATTAAAACACTTGATAATGGGATACTACAGTTAAGTATCTACATTTCAAATGTTACATTATGGATGGATAATCTACAATTATGGGATTCATTTTCACACCGTATTTCGACTATTTATTTGCCAGATAGAAAGCGTCCTATGCTGCCTACTATTTTGTCCGAGGGATTGTGCAGTTTACAATCTAATACAACTAGATTGGCATTTGTTATGGATATTTTCATTAAATCTACTATAACTGATGAAAAAGATGATATAAATAATACATTAGAAATAGTCGACATAAAGTATTCAAATTGTTTAATCAATGTTTTTAAAAATTATTATTATGAAGAGTCTAGTTTGCTTATAAATCCACATTATCTATTATTAATGGATACAACACAATCTTTGTCTAAAAAATTCAAATATATAAATAATATTAGAAATAGTCATGACATTGTAGCATATTTAATGATACTGATGAATTATCATACAGCAAAAGAGCTGCTAAAAAATGGGAATGGGATATTTCGTTCAACTATAATGAAAAATGATGTTTCAATACCGGAAAATTTGCCAGAAGATGTAATAAAATTTATAAAAATATGGAATAGTTCTGCTGGACAATATATTGATGCAAGTGTTCTAAAAGATGGTCAAAATGTTGCACACGAGTTATTAGAAATGGATGCTTATGTTCATATTACTTCTCCGATTCGTAGATTACCAGACCTTTTAAATATCATTCAATTCCAACAAAATAGTGGCATCATAACCCTCTCAGAAGAATCGGATAAATTTTATAGAAAATGGTTGAATGAATTGGAATATATAAATACTACAATGAAATCAATACGTCGTGTTCAAAATGATTGTTCACTCCTTCATTTATGTAGCAATAATCCACTGGTGATGAACAAAACATATGAAGGATATACGATTAATAAGATAACAAGGAATGATGGTTTATTTCAATATTTAGTATATCTTCCTGAACTGCACTTGACATCGAAGTTAGTTCTAATAGACTGCCTTGAAAATTATGAAAAATCATCTTATAAACTTTACTTGTTCAATGATGAAGAAAAATTTAAGAAGAAGATTCGTGTACAATTGATGAAATAGTCCATCCATTTATACATTTTGAAACTAATATAAAAAATAGATAACAATAATATTTATCTATGGATTCACTCACTCCAAATAACACATTATTAATTCATTCAATACCAGTTATAGCAATTGCAGGATATCTTAAGTATCCAATACAAATACGAATAAATTCAAAGGCGTTATATATAATTTCCATTATACATAATACTATTTTGATAACATTTAGTGCATGGACTTTTTTTTCATTAATGTACATATTGTATACTGATGGAATAGTATTTGAATCTAATTATTATTTTCAAAATTTATATTTCGATAAAATAATCTTTTATTTTTATTTATCAAAATATTATGAATTTTTAGATACATTTTTGTTATATTTAAATGGGAAGACACCTATTTTTCTTCAAAAATATCATCATGTTGGAGCAGTTTTAACTTGGCATCTGTTATATGTATATAAAGTAGATGCTGTATGGACAGGAACATTAATAAATTCATTTATACATACGATTATGTATTCATATTATTTAGGTTGTTTATTGAAAATAAATCAAGTTCGATTTATAAAACAATATATAACTTCAATGCAATTATCACAACTTTTTGTTTTATTTGCTAACGCATATTTATATCGCCCACCGATTGAAATACGCCGTAATTATTATATTGGATTATTTACTGCTTGTTATGCAAGTGGATTAATTATATTATTTCTTTCATTTTACTATAAAAATTATGTGATGAAAATAAAAGTGTAATTATTTTCATAATAATATGTAAGTTGTTTTATTATATATTTAATAAAACAACTTAAAGAGCCGATGCTTCTTTATCAACACAAACTTCATTAGCTATATTTTTTATTATTTTATTTATACCACTTTCATCGTCTGGAGATATACATGTCATCACTTGATTCACAATTCGCATATACTGATCATTTTTCTTTGTTGTTCCATCATTATAAGATGGATTTGCATCTGTCCAGAATGGAATATATTTGAAATTCTTATGCGCTAATTCTTTTATTACTAGATTCATTTTCTCTCTATTATCATCTTTATCCCACACATTGCTATTTTTAATATACAAAGTTTCTCGCTTTTTATCTGTACAATGGATCGGTCTTTCTGATTCATCGAGTCCTTTAAGCCCTTTCATAAAGATATTAGAAATGCCTTGAACATATCCGAGTTTCCCAATATCTTCCAAGTCATCAGACATAATTTCGAGCGAGCTAACAAAATCAGTCATATTCATAGCATTTTTACATTTCTCGTTCAAGAATACTTGTAAATTAAACTGTTTATTATTACAATTAGTATTATTATTATTGTTAATCGTATTCGATTTAGTTGCCAATTCAATCATTTTACTATTTTGTTCTATTATCATCTCTTTGAATTCCTTGTTTTCTTTAAGTAGAAACATTATTAATTCATTGTCTGGCATTGTTTTTAGGTGGGCTGGACATTTTTGTTTATGTTTCCACAGGCTTTGTCTGAATTTAAAATCCTTACCACATTTGCAGACCAATAATGGTGTAGCTAGTTCTTTCTTTGTTTTGCAAACTATTTGTAAACCATCGTGTTTCTTGGTCTTAATATGTTTTTCATAATTATCTTTCTTAGATGTAATATAGTCACAAGTTTTGCATTCATATATTTGTGCTACTTTTGCTCCCTTTTTGCCAACATTTGTCATCCTTTCTAAAGGTTGGGATAAAATGTCTAAATCCTTTTCCTTAAAAAAAGTAAAAAACTTATGCTCTCCCATTTTTTATTAATTTTTTGGAAATAACATCATTATGCTCTAAATCCAATTTTCTAAAAAAGCATCGATTTCACTTTCCCAACATTTCCTTTCCCTTTTGGAAATTGGACAAAATAAATGTCCAAAACCGGTTTTACCTTTTACTTTTCAGCATTTTTTGTGACTTTTGTGATTTTCTAAAAAAAAGAAAATAGAAAACAGAGCATTAAGCTCTAAAATCACTTTTTCAAACTTCTTTATCAATACAAACTCTTGAAGCAACATTTTTTATTATTTTATTAAACCCTGATTCATCGTCTGGTGATATACACGTCATTACTTGATTCACAATTCGCATATATTGATCATTCTTCTTTGTTGTTCCATCATTATAGGAGGGATTTGCATCTGTCCAGATTGGAATGTATTTGAAATTCTTATGTGCTAATTCCTTTATAACTAGATTCATTTTCTCTCTATTATCGTCTTTATCCCATACATTACTATTTTTAATATAAAGTGTTTCCCTCTTCTTATCCGTACAATGTATAGGTCTTTCTGATTCGTCAAGTCCTTTAAGCCCTTTCATAAAGATATTAGAAATGCCTTGAACGTATCCGAGTTTCCCAATATTCTCTAAATCATCAGAAACAATCTCAAGAGAGCTCACAAAATCAGTCATATTCATGGCATTTTTGCATTTCTCATTCAAGAATACTTGCAGATTGAACTGTTTATTATGACAATTAGTATTTGTATTATTATTGTTTATTGTAGATGGTTTAGATGCGATTTCTAACATTATACTATTTTGTTCCATCATCTTGCTGCTTTGTTCTATTATCATCTCTTTAAATTCCTTGTTTTCTTTAAGTAGAAACATTATTAATTCATTATCTGGCATAGTTTTTAGGTGGGCTGGACATTTTTGTTTGTGTTTCCATAGATTTTGACGATGATTAAATTCCTTCCCACATTTACAGACCAGTAATGGTAAGCCAGTTTTTAATGTAGAAATGTAATTGATTTGTAACTTCTTGTGTTTATTTGTATTAATATGTCTTTCATAATCAGTTTTATTAGATGTATTAAAGTCACAAGTTTTGCATTCAAAAATTGGTAAGTTTTCTGCGTTTTTTTTGTAACTAATTGTCATTCTTTCTAAAGGTTGGGATAAAATGTCTAAGCTCTTTTCAATAAAAAAAGTAAAAAACTTATGCTCTTCCATTTTTTTAAATAAAAACCGAAATCAAATCATTATGCTCTAAAACGCATTTTTTAAAAAAGCATCGAAATCGTTTTCCCAACATTTCTTTTCCCTTTTGGAAATTGGACAAAATAAATGTCCAAAATCGAAAACAGGAAACACTTTCCAGCATTTTTTGTGACTTTTGTGATTTCTTAAAAAAGAAAAATAGAAAACAGAGCATTAAGCTCTAAAACCACTTTTTCAAGGATATTATCAATTATTTTTACAGAAATAATAATTGTGTTTATATATTATATATTATATATTATATATTATATATTATATAAATGGAAAAAATTTTAATAACAGGGACAGGTAGATGCGGAACAACATTTTTAATAAAATTATTTAGTTTTTTAGATTATGATACAGGATATAATAGAGAAAATTATAAAAATAACATTGAATTAAAATGCAATTCTGGTATAGAAAAATGTTATACCGAAAAAATATTATATACTTAAGAACCCAACTTTTATAAAAAATATAAATTTTATTGTTAATGATGATAAAATAAAAATTAAACAAGTAATAATTCCAATTCGCGATTATATAAAATCCGCACAATCAAGGGTAAATAATATGTTTAATTATGGTGGATTATGGGATTCTTCCAATTTAGAAGAACAAATTAGTTTTTATAATAAAATAATGTCAAATTATATATATATTGCAACAAAATATGATATAAATACAATTTATTTAGATTTTGATAGAATGGTTAATGATAAAAATTATTTATTTATAAAAATAAAACATATTCTTGATGAAAAAAATATAGATTTTGAAATATTTTCTAAGGTTTATGATGAAGTAACAATAATATCAAAGCCAAAACCTTAATATCAAAATCAAAACCTTAATAATAATTTAAATTAAAAATTGAAACATTTTTATTACGATAATGGTATATAAAAGTATTCAAAGATTGTCAACATTTAAAATGTCGCAATTTGTCTTATCTATTGTTGATAATATTGGAAAAGTACCAGATTTACCGCAGCATATTATATTAGAATTTCTTGGTTATAAATTTCATCACGGAAGTTATTCAAAACAGTTTCCAAGAAAAATGGAAATTTATGAATTATTAATGGAACGCACACAAATTATTCAAGTAGGTGGATATAATAGAGTTGTATTTGATATTAAATTTATGGATTTTCGTAACCATTATGCAGTTAAAACGATGAGAGTATTTTATCCTTTAAATGATAAAAATTTGTGTTATATATCTTATATGCATTATGCAATCGAATTTGATGATTCAAGACATCTAATATTCATTTAGACATACAATGATTGATTTGTAGCTACGAATTTTTGTGTTAGGGTAGGAATTTCACGCAGCTTACTTAGTAAGGAAATATTTCCAATATTTTCTGCTATTTTTTCCATTTCACTGGCGATATTATTGATCTTCAAAATGGCTTTGACAAACTCTCCTAGAAATATGCCTTTTTCTTGTTCCAGATTTTGTAAAACTCCCTTACACTCTTGTGATGTTTCGCAATTTGCCCAAGCAATAGAATAGTCGATCAGATCATAATGCATTTCATAATCGACCCCAGTATTTATTTGTTTTTCTGTTTCAAAATCGTGATAATAATTATATGATTTTTCTATATCGGACATAATATTTTTTAGTGCAGGATCTATGCAAGATATAGATATTGTTTTTAGATCATCGGGAACAGATACATTAGTAAAACAACTGAAAATTCCGATTAGTTGTTTTGCGTTTAAAATATCAAATCTATTGTCTTCCAACAATTTTGCAAATACGAGACAGTGTGTTTCGCGTAAATGTGTTGCGATAAATCCGCGAGTACTGAGTGTATAGTTATTTTGATTTTCGCAATTTTTAATAACATAACCATCCTTTTCCAAAAAATCCAATATAATATTAACATTAGATCCTAGGTAATCCTCTGTTGAAATATATGATTGCTTGATTTTTTCTAGTTCGGCGCATTTTTCGTTATACTTTATAGCAGTTTTTATATCGATGTCGATGGTCTTGTATTCATCCATATTTTTTTGAATTTCTCTGTCCATCTCCTTGCGCTTTTTATTTACTAGCATTTTTCTGTCTTCTAAACATTGAATATGTCTCTGAATTGTTTCAATTGGTGTTCTAAGATGCTGCAATGATTTGTTCAAGGTTTCTTTTTGTTTTTCTAAATCGACGATAATGGATTTTTGAACAGCAAGTTCTGATTCTATATCTTCATGGATCATACTTCGTTGAACAAAATTTAAGAATTGTTGATCACCGATATCAATCAGATTTAAAAGAAGATTATATGATATCTTGAATTTACTGGTCAACTTTTGCGGCTTACCTTGCATCATAATCTTATAATCTGCTAGTTGAACATTTTTGAATAAATTATTCAGATGAATTACATTGCCAATTGTATCAATGCCTCGACGACCTGCACGACCTGCCATCTGAGTAAATTCGTGTGAATAAAGAGTTCGCATTCCTGATCCATCGAATTTATTTACATCAGTGAAAAGAACGGTTTTAGTTGGCATATTAATTCCGACTGCAAAAGTCTCGGTTGCGAATAGCAGTTTTACGAATCCTTTCGCGAATAACAATTCGACCATTTCACGCAAAACTGGCATAATTCCTGCATGATGAATTGCAATGCCTTTTTCAATAAGGGAAACGATATTATTATATTCTGGTAATTGCAAGTACTCTTCGTAGTTAGGCAATCGGCGAATGATTTGTTCGCATTCTCTGCGGGCAATGTAGGCCACTTTGGAATCGAATTCCAATAAGGGAACTGTTACTTCTTTTGCACAGATTTCTAGTTGCTTTCTTGAGAGAATAAAACAGATGGCTGGCAACATTTCATTTTCTACCATATGTTTGCATACTTGATTAATAACATGTGCTCGTTTTACAAATATGTTTTTTGAGTCGAATAATTTTAACATATTATTCATTTTGTGGTAATGGATATCATCAAACACACCTTTAGCGGTCTGAATTAGGATCGGCTTGTTTGTAAGATCTTTTATTTGTTTTTCTAGATCTTTATCTTTAATTGCTTTGAAAATGCCTTGTGTTGTAGTGATAAAACTATAGTGTGTTAATGGTACGACTCGCTCGTATGTTGTTGTCAAGTAAACTGTTTTTTCTGAACTGTTTTCTTTTTCTTCACTTCCATTATTTCTTTCACTTCGTTCACTTCGAAGACCGCGAGTTTCACACCAATATGCGAATTTTTCTGGAGCATCTAAAGTTGCCGAAAGCATAACCATTTGAATATGAAGAGGCAACATCATAATTGTTTCTTCCCATACTTTTCCGCGATCATGATCATTAATGTAATGCACTTCATCGAAAATAACTGCTCCTAATTCGTTATCAATATCCATATCAAACATAGCTAAGTTTACGACGGTATCTAAGTTATTGTTCTTTAAATGCTTTTTTCGATAAAGTGTATTCTGCAGAATTTCTGTGGTCATAATTAGAACATCGGCTTCAGGATTTGATTTAATATCGCCCGTCAAAATGCCGAATGAAATATTCGGGTACTTCTCTCTAAATTCATAATATTTTTGATTGCTTAATGCTTTAATCGGGCTAGTATAGATAACCTTTTTTCCTTTATTAACAAAATATTCAATCGCGAATTCTGCCGGCAAAGTTTTACCACTACCAGTGTGGGCAGTAACGAGAATATGGTCTCCTTCTACAATTGCCTCGATCGCGTATTTTTGAAAACTACTCAATGGAAAGGAGTATTTATCAAAATGTTCGGCATATTTAATTTCATCATTGGTTGGATAATTTGATGGGCAGACTTTTACCATTTGGTTCGAATATATATATTATTGAATTGTGTTTAAATTGTGTGGAATATATATTATTAACCTACTTAAAGAAACAGATCCGTACCTATAATTAATTTTATAGGAGTATGTTTATAATGGTTAGATTTCATTTTTTTTCTATATAAAAAATACCATTCTACAAATGTATATTCATAACAATAATTATCATACCACATATCAGAATTATATGGATCATAATCTTCTTCGTAACATTCAAGTATTAAATATTTTATATAAGAAGTAATTGGATTTATCTGCATATTTAATATTATATTATTTACTGTTATTTTTATATATTTCTTATTACAAAAATCTTTTTTAGTAGAATTGAAATAAGCTGTTTTTACATATTAAATTTGAATTACAATTAAAAATTGAAAACTTTTTATAACTGTATCTTAAATGCACATCTACAAACAATCAACGATCTTAAGAATGACAACCAGAATTAACATTGGAGAGTACACCACCAAGTTCACTGCATATCCAAGTGACCTTCTCGAGTTTTGCAGCGGCGGTGTTAAGTTGCCAAAGTTGGATGCTCTGCGAGGACAAGCCATCGCTTTACTAGCACAACCCGAAAACAGAGGCCTTCGATTCATGACGCGTGAGGATACCGCACTGTTCTTCACACAGATCGGAATTCAAACGGATGATTCGATCCAGCCTTTCAACAAAGACTTCGGTCTCAAAAAAATGTCGGGAAAGGGAAAATACTGCCTCGAGTATCCGTTCGTAATGAACACGACGCACATACAGAAGCGAGCCGGCGCCAAACTTTCGGGAGATAGGGATGATCAGATCAATACAGTCAAGGATTGGTGGCGTGCCAACTTGGTTGATGTACCGAATGCTGAATGGCAGCTTGGACATTTGGATCCGACTATCCCTGATGCCACGGAAGCTAACTTGGCTTTTCAACCGCCGTTGCAGGCCAGATACAGAGATCGCTTCAAGTGGGATGATATCTTCCACATTATGTGGCCAACGGCGGAGAAAGAGCTGGTTCCGAACATTGACAAATACTATACGGAAGATGAGCAGCGACTTATATTTGAAAAACTAAAAGAAAAATTTGCATAAATACAATATAGACTTTTAGAAAAATAGATAGATAGATTATAGATCAATATAGAATTTAGATTTTTTAGATTTTTTGTTGTTTATTTTTTTAATATTAAAATTGAATTAAAGAATTATTATATTGTTTATTATAACAATATAATAACAAATGGATTTCTCAAAATTATCTAAACAGGAATTGCTTGTTAAATGTACAGAGGCGGGTATTAAAAAATGTAAATCAAAAAGTAAACCAGAATTATTGGAACTTCTTGGAAATAAAAATACACAAAAGGTAAAATTGGTTATTGTAGAAGATGATGAATCTGAAGAAGTAGAAGAAGTAGAAGAAGAAGTAGAAAATACATTAGTAGATTTCAGTAATATTGTACTATTAAACAATGATTGTATGATTGAATTGAATAAGATGGCAGATAATAGTATAGATTGTGTCATAACAGATCCACCATATTTCATCGATAAATTAGACGACAAATGGTCGCCAACTGATATTAAAAAGGATGTAAAAAATAGTCATATAAAACATTTGCCAAAGGGTATGAAATTTGATAAGAATCAAGTGAAGAATTTATATGATTATTATTTGCAGCTATCTAAACTGCTATTTAAAAAGATGAAACCTGGTGCATTCTTCCTATCATTCTCAGCCCCAAGATTATATCACGCAATAGCAATGAGTTGCGAAATAGCTGGATTTGAAATTCGTGATATGATAAATTGGACATATACACAAAGTATGCCTAAAGGTATGTCAATTTCTCACATAATTAATAAAATGGAAATAAGTGAAGGAGAGAAGATGAAACTAATTGAAGAATATAAGGATTTCAAAACACCGCAAATTAGATCGTGTTTTGAACCTATTTGCGTCGCAATGAAACCGATTGGTAAGCTGACATTTATTCAAAATGAATTGAATTTTAAAACCGGATTGCTCGATTTTTCACAAAAAGTGGGGATAAATGGCGACAGAGTGCCGGCAAATATAATGACGACGGAAGAATATAGTGAAGCTTATGACAAGAATTTTATGATATCTAAACCCTCAAAAAGTGAAAAGGGTGTAGATAATACACATATAACAGTTAAACCGGTAGCATTAATTGAACATTTGGTAAAATTATTTAGTAAGGATTGTGCATTAGTAGTAGATCCATTTTTAGGAAGTGGAACAACCGCGTTAGCATGTAAGAATACAAATCGAAAATGTATTGGTATTGAAATTAGTGAGGAATATTATAATGTTTGTATTAAACGATGCATTTAATAAATAAAAAATGAAATAAAAATAAATAAATTTAATAAAATGTTATGATTATATCTATAATTCAAATTCAAAAATCACTGGATAATGATCTGAGTTATATGTTCCACAAAATTGTGAGTAGTTTTGATAAATATAAATATCCTTTACTTTTTCTCTCAAAAAAGGAGTAACAAGAATATGATCTATCATAGAATATCCTTGTTGAACTGGTTTACAATCCGCATTTACATCCCACCATTCTGTAAATCTTTTTTCTTTTGGAATAATTTCTGCCAAGTTAATCAATTGAAATAATCCTTTATTTATTCCTACATTCCCTTTTAAGATATCTAATACTTGAGAGATAGGATCATTGTTGTTCATATCAAGAATTTCAGCATCATAATCATTTAAATCCCCCAGCATAATAATCTCATAATCTTTTTTATAATAAGAATAAATAACATTTTGAATAACTTGGGCTTGTGCTTCTCTCTGTGCGCATCTAGATGGATCAGTAGGATATGCTAATAAATGAGCACTAATGAATGCAACATTTCGATCATACAATTTATATTCTGTGATGAAATGTTTACTAACTCCTGTATTTCCTGGAGCACCAGTATATCCGCATTTTGAACCAATGATTGGATAATCCGCTCTATCTTCAGTACGATATAAGTCAATAAGAGGATCAATTTGAGTTAACATTCCAACATTTTGACCAGTCGATGAGTCAGTTCCTTTTTTCAAATAAGGTATATAATTC
>TBL_comb47_HYPODRAFT_10000387_pt1 | contig 58318 bp, 37 predicted proteins | sample TroBogypolimnion_40_FD_10682 | JGI IMG/M metagenome (IMG submission 10682)
AACTGCTCGACTGAGGAGGTGCTCCGCCCAGATCCCGGCTGTAGTGAAGACTTTCGAGAACGATGCCCCAATAATCAGGGGTTTCTGCGAAATCCGCCGCCGAGTTGCGAAAGTCAGGTTAGGGATGCAGCGGAGGCAAAAACGCTCTTGCAACCGAGTCTCAATTAAAATAGAATTCCGTATGGTGAATCAGGAACCGTTGCAATCGACCGTTCAGAGCGAGGGGCCTTGTGCCGCGCCGGATATTTGTCCTTTGAGCCGAATTCAGGCCGGGTCGGTGGTTTGCGTGAAGCGTCTGACCACTCCACCAGAGATGACCGGACGGCTGCGGGAGTTGGGGTTCCGCGAGGACCAGCAAATCAAGGTTCTGGCGCGCAGTTCGAATTTTATCTGCCAGGTTTGTAATTCTCGCCTTGGTCTCAGCCCCGAATTGGCGGATACGATCCTGGTGCAAAAGGTGCCGGGTTTGGTGCCGGTGGGGTGATTTGTTTTCTTGCATGCCCGCGTCTTCTCCGCTGACCTCAGTTGCCGCTGGAACGGCTGCCACGGTTGCTGAGATCAAGCTTCCGCCGGAAAGTCGTGCGCGGCTGATGGAGATGGGGCTCTTGGTAGGAACTCGGATCGAGTTGATTCGATTTGCTCCGTTGGGGGATCCGATCGAAATCAAGGTGCGTGGGTATAATCTGACGTTGCGGAAACATGAGGCCGAGCAAGTATTTGTGCGAGCCGATGCCTAGCAGCAGCCCAGGAGAACCATGGTTAGATGAGTTCCGGTCCCTCCAGCAACCCGCGTCAATCCCCCCGCCCCGGTCAGAAGGTGGCGCCCATCACCCCCTCCGTCGAGCCAGCGTCGAGTCGCGGTGAGCGGGAGGGGCCTCAGCGGGCTGGAAAGGGCGGTGTTGATCCTCGTTACCTGGTCCTGACCGGGAATCCCAATTGTGGAAAGACGACGTTATTCAACGCATTGACCGGCCTGCGCGCCAAAGTGGGGAATTACGCGGGAGTGACGGTCGAGCGCAAAGAAGGCCGGCTGTTGGGTGCTCCGGCAGCGCTCAACCTTCGGGTGCTAGACCTCCCCGGAACCTACAGCCTGAGCCCCCAGTCCCTCGATGAACAGATCTCACGGGACGTGCTGCTCAACCGGTTGCCCGAGTTGCCGCCGCCGTCGCTGATTGTGGTCGTGGTGGACGCGTCGAATCTCCAGCGGAACCTCTATTACGCCACGCAGGTGATCGAGTTGGGATACCCGACGGTTATCGCACTGAACATGGTTGACGTGGCGGAGGCCAACGGGCAGCGAATGGACACAGTGAAACTCTCGGACGCCTTGGGCGTCCGAGTATTCCCAGTGGCGGCCAGCGGCGGACGCGGGGTCTCGGATTTACGGCAAGGCCTTATCGCGGTCGTGGAGCAGGCGCCCTCCGGGCTTCGGCCACGGCGTTTCTGTAATCTACCCGCAGCGCTGGCAGGCGAAGTTGAGTCCTTGGCGGAGCTCTTGTCGGTTAGTTTCAAGGAGCGAAGGGACCAGGCGGCCTCCGAGGCCCTGCTCATCCTCAGCAACGAAAAGGCCTTGGCATCGAGCCATGGCCACTATCCTGCCATCGTGGAGACTTTCGTGGCAGGCGCGCGCTGTCGCCTCGATGCAGCCGGAATCGACTGGCGGGGAGTGCCGATCGAAGCCAGGTACGTGGCCGTATCTGCCATCCAGCAGGACGCAACGACTGGATCGGAAACGCCGGGAGAGACTCTCAGTGATCGGCTCGACCGCGTCTTAACTCACCGGGTGTGGGGCACCTTCATCTTTCTGGTCATCATGGCCTTGATGTTTCAGGGTATTTTCAGTTTCGCCCGCATCCCGATGGAGGCGTTGCAGGCGGCGGTGGATTGGCTGGCTGCTACCGTGAGCCGGATGATGCCCGCCGGCGACCTTAACAGTCTCCTGGTCAATGGCGGGATCGCCGGCGTAGGTGCCGTGGTGGTATTCCTGCCGCAGATACTGTTGTTGTTCCTGTTTATTGGCTTTTTGGAAGATACCGGTTATATGGCCAGGGCGGCCTTCCTCATGGACCGGATCATGAGCAAGGTGGGGCTGCACGGAAAGAGTTTCATCCCTATGCTCAGTTCCTTCGCCTGCGCCATCCCTGGCATCATGGCCACTCGCACCATCGAGAATGTCAAAGACCGGTTGGCGACCATTCTGGTCGCGCCCTTGATGAGTTGCTCGGCGCGTCTGCCCGTCTATACGCTGCTTATAGCCGCCTGTATTCCGGATCGGATTATCCTGTTCGGTTTCCTCAAACTAAGCGCCTTGACTTTGCTGGCAATGTACCTGTTGGGAATCGTGGTGGCTTTGGCGATGGCATGGTTGTTCAAGAAAACACTGCTCAAGGGCGAACCCACCCTCTTGATCCTCGAATTGCCGCCTTACAAACGGCCGCTCCTCAGGGTCGTCGCCCGCCACATGTGGGACCGCTCTAAGGTATTTCTCTGGCGGGCGGGCACCGTCATCCTGGCGATCAACCTCTTGCTTTGGTTCCTGGCCACTTATCCCCACAACCGGATGGCCGAACGCGAGTTCTCGGCCAAACGAGCCGCCATCACGGCCGCCCAACCCGGATACACGCCAGGGGCTAAGATGATGCTAGCACCAGAGATCCAGCATCAACTGTCATCCCTCGACCAAGAGGAAGCGGGGGCAAGACTGCTCCAGAGCTTCGCTGGCCGCTTGGGCCGGGTGATCGAGCCGGCGATCGCTCCGCTCGGTTTCGATTGGAAGATAGGAATCGGTATCATCTGCTCCTTCGCCGCCCGTGAGGTTTTCGTGAGCACTTTGTCTACGGTTTACAATGTGGGTGGATCGGACGGGGCGACGACCACCAGCAGCCTGGCGAAGACCCTGCAGGCTCAAACCCGCGCCGATGGGAGTCCCCTTTACACCCCGTTGATGGGGCTTACCCTGATGGTATTCTACGTGTTCGCGCTCCAATGTGTGAGCACAGTGGCGATTGTACGGCGTGAAACCAATTCCTGGAGATGGCCTCTGATCCAATGGCTCTACATGGGGGTCCTCGCCTGGGGTCTGGCGTTCTTGACCTGGAAGGGTGGCCACCTGCTCGGTTGGCGCTGAACGTCCAGTCGTTTCCGGTCTGGCACTGACGCCCGGCAAGAGCCTGCTTGAACGTCCAGCCCAACCTCTCCAAGAGGCCAAAGCGATGACAACCTATCGCACAAGCCGCTATTGATGAATGCCTTGTAAAACTGGCGAAATTTCGCAAAAAACCCCTTGCGTTCACGCCCCAGTCGGGGTATAACGTGATTAAGAAACCATTACTGACTTTTGCAGATTTGGCCACCATTCTGTCTGCGCGGTTCGATGCGGCGGCGGGGCTTTACCCTCGTTGAGTTGCTGACGGTGCTCGCGACTATCGGCATCCTAGCCGCGCTCTTGCTTCCGGCCCTCAGTCGTGCCAAGATCAAGGCACAGCAGACCAGTTGCTTCTCCAATTTGCGCCAGCTTGGGTTGGCTTGGATCATGTACAAGGATGACAACGGCGGAAAGTTGGTGGAGTCCTACCCGGTCGATAACCCGGAGGTTTGGGTGCAAGGCGATATGACCAATGCGACGGATGCGGTAAATCTGGATCTGATTCGCACTGGCAAGTTGTATCATTACAGTCCCAATACGGGTATCTACCATTGCCCAGGCGACCAGGGAGTTCCGATTAGCGGCGTTCGGGTTCCCAGCGTGAGGAGTTACTCGATGAACAGTTTCATGGGTTGGCGTCCGGCTGACGTGGGACCGATTCCGCCGACTGCCACCGCCTACGTGCGTTTCTTTTCGCGAGATTCCGAGGTTGCTCGCCCTGCTAATCTGTTCGTGATGCTGGATGAAGACGAACGGAGCATCAATGACGGGTTTTTCATCACTGATCCGGCCGCGCGCGTCTGGTACAGTTTCCCCGCTATCTCCGCCGCACGCCACGCGTTTGGTTCTGCCTTGGTCTTTGCCGACGGCCATGGTGAGGTTTGGCATTTCCGGGATTCGCGCACTGCGCTCGTCAGCCAGCACGAAACCGATCAAATCGGCAATACCGATTTGAGCCGGTTTGGCCAAGCCGCTACGATCCCGCAGTAGGCGATAGGCCTCCGGTTCTTTGATTCCACCGGCTAGCGCCTGGAATGGTACGGCGGTCGTTTGTGGCCTGTTGGTTGAGGCTCAATCTCCGGTTCTAACTTCGGCAGGTTTATCTGTCCCGCACCACGGAATCCCGTGTTCAGAATTCGCATTTTCCATAACTTGGTGTAGAATAAGTTGTTTAATAGACAGAATCTACAAAACACAAAGCAAAAGACGATTATGACAAACAAATCCATGGTGCGAACTTCTCTCCTGGCCCTCGCTATCGGTGTGGCCGTAATCTTGCCCAAGCTCAGCTTTAGCGCCGACGATAAGGCCGCCGAGTTGCAGAGCATCAAAGGGGAGGTAGTCGACCTGATGTGCTACCTCGACCACGGGGCTAAGGGTGAGAAGCACAAAGGCTGTGCTGAAAAGTGCATCAAAAGCGGCGGGCCCGTCGGGTTACTTAGCGGCGATCAGCTCTACCTGGTCGTGGGGGATCACGAGCCCATGAACGAGCAACTCGCCCCCAAGGCCTCCCAGACTGTGACTGTCAAAGGCAAGGTCGTTGAACGGAACGGCATGAAGATGATTGAGAAGGCGACGCTGGTGGAATAGGCGGACAGGAAACCGCCAACGCCCTCGCGGCTACGGGTTCACTGGGGGTTCTGTCCAGTGAACCTGCTGTCTTGTGAGGCGTAGTGTGCATTGCACTCAGCCATGGGGCACGGGTTACGAACTGGGTGACAAAAGGATTGGTATTGGCCGCGGCACGTGATAATACATGCCATCGACAGTAACCCGATTGCTAAGATGAAAATTACCGAAGCCCTGCGGGCGGAACATTTGGTGTTTCACAACATGCTCGATCACATCGAGACCACCGCCCCGAAGCTCAAGACGCTGCCCGAGATGAAATCCCTGGCGGCCTTAATGGAATCCATGCTCAAGGCTCACTCCCGCACGGAGGACCAGCTCTTTATTGGCCCGATGGAGCATTGTTTTGAGGAGTTCGGCCAACGGGAGGCGCTCATGCGCGAGCACGACGACATGGACCGGGCTTGGAAACGCGTCCGGCGCGCACCGCGGTCACTGGAGGCCCGGAAAGCCTTGCTGGCCGCCATTCTCCAGGCGCGGCAGCATTTCGACAAAGAGGAGCGAATTGTCTATCCGTTGGCGGAGCGCATCCTGAAGGCGGAGACCCTCCAAACGCTCGGCCAAGCCTGGATGGAACAGCGCACCAATACCTCGGTCTGCGCCAACTGCGACAACAAGGTCTGTGTCTGATGCCCAGGTGGTGATTCGATATGACTTGTTTGCGCTGGGCTCTGTCGGTTTTTCTGTTGGGTTTGAGCCAGGACGTTCGGGCGGCCATGGTGACGCCTCTGACCGGGGTTCACGCCCACAATGACTACGAACACCATCGTCCCCTCTTAGACGCTCTCGACAATGGCTTCTGCAGCGTCGAAGCCGATGTGCACCTGGTCAAAGGCGAACTGCGGGTGGCCCATATTCGCTTGCTGGCCAGGGAGGGGCGGACCCTGCAGTCGCTTTATCTCGATCCCTTGCGCGAACGGGTGAAGCAAAATGGCGGCCGAGTTTATCCCGGCGGGCCGGAGTTTGTATTGCTGGTCGAGCTCAAGGACGACTGGCGGATTAGCTACGCGGCCCTTCGGCGCGTGCTCGAGGCTTACTCCGACATCCTGACCACTTATCGATCCGGGATCAAACAGACCAATGCCGTGCGAGTGGTTATCACCGGGCATCGCGCCAAGGACATGTTCACGGGGGAGACCGTCCGTTATGCTTCACTCGACGGGAGTCTCGCCGATCTGAACGGGACCGAATCGGCGGACCTCATCCCCTGGATCAGCACCGATTGGCCGGGGAGTTTCAAGTGGCGCGGCAGTGGCGTCTTGCCGGAAGCGGAAGTGGCCAAACTCAAGAACATCCTCTCGCTTGCCCACCAACAGGGCCGCCGCGTCCGGTTTTGGGGTTCGCCCGACAAACTGGCTTTTTGGCGCGAGCTCGTCGCCCAGGGGGTGGATCTCATCAACACCGACGATCTGGAAGGGGCACGGAAGTTCTTTCTTGAAGGCAAATAGACCCTACACCCACGGCACGCCGGGATACTTTTTCTGTAGCGTTGACCGCAATTTGGGATAGCTATTGGTCCGGAACGCGGGCCAGTTAAAGCTCGAGTCGAGCCGCTTTCCGTCCGGGGCGCAAAGCCAGAGTTTCACCGGGAGGCGGCCCTCGCAGATGTGGGGATGCGCCGACAGAGCGAAGCACTCTGGGAGTTTGACCTGGACCTCCGGTGATGCGGGTTGGCCATCTGCATCGCGGGCCTCGTCGGGATAGAGCAGTTTGAGCTTTCGGCCATCCGGCCAGGGAATGCTCAGCGGGGCGAGTTCGTCGAGCCATTCCCGCCGATCCTTGCCCAGGTGCTGAAGGAAGGTTTCTCGCAGGTGCGTGGCTTGGGCTTCCTTGGCGAGAGTTAGGCCGCGGAAAGCGCGAGCCAGGCAGGCCGTGATGGCGGCTTCGTCGAAGGGGGGGATTTCCAGTTCTGGCATCGTCGCGGCGGCGAGATTGACTCGCGCGATGAACTGTTTGATCTCGTGGTTGAACAAAGGCAGTTCGAAATACCCTTTCGTAAAGGCCTGGGCCAGGCATCGGCCCGATTCCTGGGGATCCGGGTCGCGCTGGTGCTCGTGATGGATGACTAAATCGTGGAAACGGAGCAGTTTGACGGCGGCGACGCGCTTATGAGTCCGATCGAACAAGTGCTCGATCAAGGCGGTGGTCTGTTCGGAGAAGGCTTCCGTTATCCATTCGAGTTTAACTGCGGTAGCGAGTCCCAGGAGCGTCAGGTTCCCCGGCCCGTGGCCGGCCACCTCGCGGATGCTGGCGGCAACGAATAGGGGAGCGTTTTGCACCACGCTTTCCCGCACGAGGGTCCCTTGGCGGCCCTCGGTGAGGTCGCACTCCAATGAGCCTTGATCGCGGCGAAGGCAGAGTTGATCGATGAAACCGGCCATCAGACAGCGTGGGAGCGGGTCGGAGGAGGAGGTTCGTGATTTAGAGGTCTCGGTTCCCGGTCGGTCGATCAACTCCGGACGGGAGTCGCTCCGGCCAGCCGCCCCGTCGGTTTCCCCGCTGGGCAGCAATCGTTGTTGCACGGCGATCTGGAGGAGTTGCTGGAAAGTCTGTTCGACCTGGCGAGCGGTCTGGGCATGGATGCCATAACGCCGGCAACTTTCCGGGTTGAATTGGTTGTTTTTCGCGAACTGAAAGGCGCGGAGCAGGGTGTAGAAGTCGGAGTCCTGGCTGGCCTCGAAGAGTTCGCGCGCCTCCCGGACGTGCTTATCATCCCGGCTAAGCCGCATGAGCAGATCGCGCCCACTCACGAGCGCGGCGCAGAGGGCTGCGGCCGGGACACAATCGAACTTGGCTGCCTCCAGCAGCATGCGAGAGTAGCGGGGATGCATCGGTAGTCGCAGCATCTGGCGGCCAACCGGGGTGAGATCCGAGTCGCCCTGGGCTGGCGGGCGGGACGCCAGAGGGCCTCGGCGAGGCCGGTCCACGGGCTGTCCTGAGGGACCGCGTTCCGTCCTCAAAGCACCGAGCGTGTGAAGCAGTTGCTCGGCGCGTTCGACGGCTTGTGGATCCGGGCGGTCGAGCCAATCAAATTCCGACGCACGTCGAATGCCGAGCGAATGCAGGAGCAGCACCACCTCGGCGAGATCGCTGCGTTGAATCTCCGGGAGTAGCCCGTTCGGGGCGGTTTAACTGGCTGCTCTCCGTCCAGAGTCGGTAACAAGTCCCTGGGGCGGTGCGTCCCGCGCGGCCCTGCCGTTGGGCGGCCGAGGCGCGGCTAATCGGTTCCAGCACAAGCGTGCCGATGCCACGTTCGGCATCGTAACGCGCGATGCGTGCCAGGCCGCTATCCACCACGTGGCGGATGCCATCGATCGTCACGGACGTCTCAGCGACGTTCGTGGCCACTACCACTTTTCGACGCGAGTTGGAGGCAAAGGCCCGGTCTTGGTCTTCCGGCGGCAGATCCCCGTGGAGGGGTATCACGGCCAGCGGTTCACGGGTGTGTCCCGAACGGATAGCTCCGATCGTGGAGTTAATCTCGCCCATGCCGGGCATGAAGACCAGGATATCACCATCCGCCCCCGAATTGGCGATACGCTCGACCAGGTCGGCCGCTTGCTCGGCCACAGGCCGGGCATCGGGCTCGGTCAGATAGCGGACTTCGACTGGGAAGCTCTGGCCTTCAGATATGAGGATTGGAGTCTCGCGGCTTGAATCGCCACTTTGAAGGTAGGCCGCGACTGGTTCCGCATCGAGGGTGGCCGACATGACGGCCAGCTTGAGGTCCGGACGCTCAGTTTCCTGTAGACGCTTGACCAGGGCTAAAGCGACGTCGCTTAGCAGGTTACGCTCGTGGAACTCATCAAAAAGGACGACCCCAACCCCAGAAAGGAGGGGATCGTCCTGGAGTTGGCGCAGAAGGATACCCTCGGTGACGTAACTGATGCGGGTGCCGAGGCTGGTTCGGTCGTCGAACCGGATCTGATAACCGACCTCGGCGCCGAGAGGGCAACGACGTTCCCACGCGACACGGGCCGCCACACTGCGCGCGGCAACGCGACGTGGTTGGAGTACCACAATCTTCCTGCTCCCGGCCAGTCCGGCATCCAGGAGCATTTGCGGCACTTGGGTGGTCTTGCCGGAGCCGGTCGGCGCCACCAAGACGAGCCGATTGCCCGCCCTGAGAGTCTCGACGACGGGCCGATGGATTTCCCAGATGGGAAGCAAGGGGGCCTACAGATGCACCTGAACGCGGTAATAGACGTTCGGTGCCGTCACGTAGCGCGTATCGACCATGGTGATACTGGACCCAGTACCGGGAATGTTGTCCTGAATGATGGCCCAATTCACCAGATCGGTCGAAGAGAGCAGGGTGTAGGTTCGGTACAAGGCGCTGCTGAAAGTGATTGCGTAGCGTCCACCAGATTGAGTTCGCGTGACGCTCTGAATCATAAAGACTGAGGCGGCGTTGGTCGGGTTGGTTCCGGCGTAGTACTCCTGCCAGGTGGGAACTCCATCCTTGTCAGGATCAGAGGTTTCCGCATTCGTCCAGTTGGACTTGAAACCGTAGGCGATGAGCCAAGGAACCGGTGTTCCGTAGGGCAAGCCCGGGTAGTTCGTCCCGAAGTAGTTGGTGGTGAAGGACGGCGCGTTGCTCACCGAGAAGCTCTGGCCGGTATACCCCAAGATGTGGTTCGTGAAGGCGTAGATGTTGGTCACGACCTGGAAGAAGGAAAAGGCGTTGTTGGTGGGAACCGGATCGTAGAACTGGAAGTTGAGCAGATCACCCCAATCAGCAAACTCAAGGCTTGTGCTTTGGCCATTATTGCTCGTCGGGTCGCTACTGCTAAGCGTCACGAAGGTGCCATTACTGCTGTCCGGGGCGGTAACCATCGTCCAGTTAGTCAACAGGGCTCCGAAATTGGTGGCCAGGTTCACGGTGCAGGGCCAATTGGCACGGAAGTGGATCAGGAACTGCCTTATGTAACGCGGTACGTAATCGGCGGTTAGTGTCAGGCCCGCAGGCAGGACTTTGGGGGTCGGGGCCAGATGCAGTGTGCCGCGCGTCACGACGCCCGCGTAGGCTGTCGGGGTGTACGGGGAGATGATGAAGTTGGTTATGGTGACGGGATTGGTGTAGATGGTGTTGGTGATCGGAGTTGGAATCTGCGTGTAGTCCCCATAGTAATTGGTGGTCGGACCGTTGGTATCCACCTCCGAGTAATAATTGGAATTAATGATGGGGTTAGGTGGCGAGGTAGCCCAATAACTCCCGTAACCAATGGCGAAAGACGGCTGGAAGGGGGTGGACTTTCGACTGGTGGTCGCCCAACGGAGGCGGTACTGGCCAGTCAAGGCCTTGCCAATCTGAGCGAATTCGGAGGCCATCTGCACCCCATTGGTGCCGGTATAGTAAGCACCGCCGGTGCTTGATGTCAGCTTTGCCAGGTTGGCGGTGTCGATATTGTAGCCAAAACCGACAGCATAGATCTTCACGTTGGAGTTGGTGGCCGCTTTGATTACGCCGTTCAGCGTATTAGTGCTGGCGTTATCGTCGCCGTCGGTGACGACCACGATGCAAGATTGCGCGGAAGGGTCGCTGTTAGTCCCCAGGGCCGTGATCGCGGCGCCGAGGGCGTCCCAGCAACGCGTTCCCGAGGAAAACCCTTGAACGTAATTGGTATAGATGCCACCAATGGCATTGACTACGGCCGTTTGGTTGTTGGTGAGGCCGATCACCTGGACGGGAGCTACATCGTCCCGGTGGAATTCAAAGACCCCTAACTGGGCGGAGGAAGGTTGTTGGCTGACAAAGGTTATCGCACTGCTGATTTCCGCATCGATCGCATCGGAAATACCATCGCCGTTGGTATCACCGTTGAGAGCCGGGTTCGCAATACTTTCGGTAAAATCGAGCACCAAACAGGCCTTGAGCTTGATGGACTGCGGGGAAAGCAACTTCAGTATGATCGAGGTCTCGTCCGGGGTAACTTGAGTGCTATCCTCGAAGGCTTGCACGGAAAGTAGGCTGGTGTCCGCTACAAAAGGTTTGGTGACTGTCGGGTCGTTTACGTTTGTCCCCATCAGGGAGAATTGGAAATCAAGCAAGTAAGGCGAGGAGTAGTTGGTGCTCACGCCAGTGATAGTGAGTCCCGCGATTGGGGCGTTGCTGATGGAAATGAAGAGGGTGGCAGAGGTCCAACCCCAGGCATTCGTGGCCGAGATAGTCGAGTAGAAGTTCCCGGCGTATGCGGGTTGGCCTGAGATGGAGCCGGAGACGGGGTCGAGCACCAATCCGATCGGGAGATCGGCCGCGCCGAATTTGGCCGGTGCGTTGGTCACGGTGATGGTATAGGAAAAATCTGCACCTTCGATGCCGGTCGCGATCAGCGGACTCGTGATCACCGGTGCCGAGGAGTAATTGGTGAGGATCAATGTGGCGGTGTCAGACGAACAGAGGTTGATGGCGGTGAGGTGAATGCCAAAGGTGCCGACGTCGTAATTGGTCCCTGAGATGAGGCCGTTGGTGGGGTTGACCGTCAGACCGCGGGGCAAGGGCGTGGCTGCGAACGAGATTGGGCTGTGGAGGGCCGTAATCTGATAGGCATACGGCGCACCTTGTGCCGCCAGGTCGGTGAGCGGGCTGGTAATGGTGGGCGGCACCACGGTGACAGTCAGGTTCGCCATCGTGCTAGTGATGGAACCGCACTGCGACGTCACAACAACGTCATAGGCTCCCGCATTCGAGAGGACCACGGAATTGAAGAACAGTACGCTATTGGTAGCGTTCTGAAGAGGCGCACCCTGAAACCACCATTGGTAACCGATCGGTTGCGGTCCATCCACCACCACTTGGAAGGAGGCAGGCACACCGCAGACGGCGTTGGTGTCTACCGGTTGGAGCGTAATCGGAGGCAACAGGACAGTCAGGTTGGCTACGCTGCTGGTGAGGGAACCGCACGGAGTGGTAATAATCGCATTATAGGGCCCGGCGCTGGCGTTGAGGACAGGGCTGACCACAAGGCTTCCGGAAGTCGCGCCGGGCAGATTGGTGCCAAAAAACTGCCACTGGAAGTTAGGCAGGGGTCCCTGGACAGCTACCGTGAAGACGGCGCTCTCTCCACAGATGACATTGGTATCCTGAGGTTGAATTGTGATCGGAGGCTCAATGACATTCAGAGTGGCGACGGTGCTGGTCGCGGCGCCGTAGAGGTTGGTCACCACTACGTCGTAGGATCCAGCCTTGGAGTTGAGCACGGGATTGACGGTGTAGTTTGTGGCAGTGGCACCCGAGATGGGTGTGCCCTGGAATCGCCATTGATATTTCAGCGGCTGAGGTCCTATCGCAGCCACCGTGAACACAGCACTCTCGGCGCAGATCACATTGGTGCTCACAGGCTGCAGGGTGATTTGCGGGGGCCAACCCACCGGCGTGAGGACGGCGGGCGCACTAGTGACCGAGGCCAGAGAGTTCGTCACTACAACGGTGTAGCGGGCGGCGTCTTTCACTTGAACACTGGCGATGGCGTAAGACGAAAGCGTAGCTCCAGCGATATTGGTGCCGGTCTTTTGCCACTGGTAATGGAGGGGTTGGTTGCCGCCAGCCAGCACTTGGAACAAGGCCGGGAACCCGATTAAAACGGATTGACTGGAGGGTTGGAGCATGATGACTGGCGAACCGTCCCCGCGGATTGTCAAGCAATGGTATCCGCCTGCCGCAACCATAAAAAACCCACCCAAGGTGGGGCCGACGGTGGCCTGTCCGTAGGTGTTATCACCCCAGGCAGCCAGCGTCCCATCAGCCCGCAGCGCAAGGCTGTGGCGCGCGCCGGCTGACACCATGATATAACCCGTGCTGGTGGCGGGTACCGTGCATTGTCCGTAGGTGTTGTCACCCCAAGCGGTAACCGTGCCGTCGTTTTTCAGGGCGAGCACATGGTTGGCACCGGCGGTGATGCCCACGATGTTGGTGAGGCCGTCAGGAACTGTGGCCTTACCGTAGGAGTCGTCGCCCCAGGCGGTGACCGTGCCATCCGCACCCAAGGCTACGCTGAAACCGTTGCCAGCGGCAACCGCAACCACGTTGGTCAGCCCGGTCGGAACGTTGGTTTGACTGGTCGAGTTGTCTCCCCAGGCCACGACCGTACCATCATTCTTGAGGGCTAGACAGTGGGTCCAACCAGCGGAGATGGCAGTGACGCCGCTCAACCCGGTGGGCGGGGTTGCGATAGTGCCCCAGACACTCACCGTACCGTCGGCGCGCAGAGCCATGCTGAAGAGCGAGCCACCGGCAACGGCGATCGCGTTGGTCAGATTGGGGGGCACATTGGCCTGGCCGCCGCTGTTATCGCCCCAGGTGAGCACCGAGCCGTTGTTCTTCAGGGCGAGCGAGTGGCTCAACCCGCCCGCAACAGCCACAACGTTGGTGGCGGTCCCAGCGGGGGGAATTTGCGGGGCTTGGAGGTATTGGTTCGCGCCCCATTCATAGACCGCCCCGCCTAATGCGGCCTGGGAAACGGTCTGATAGCTTAGCAGGAGCGCGGCTCCCAAGGCTTGCCAGATGATGGTGCTCGCCGGCCGTCCGGTTATTGCTCGATTGTTCATTTTCTTTGACAACGTCTGCATATATGAAAAACGGTTTTGATCCGCCACGCTGCGACCTGGACCGAACCCACCTTCTCCACTACTCGCGCCCTCAGGCCACACCCTTCAGCGCCCTCGGCCAGCGGTGGCAAACCTTCCGCAGCCGAGCCAAATCGCCTGTATGCTGATCTCTACGATCGGATTCTGCTCTTTCCGCCGGAGATTGACAAGGAAAAATCGCGAACCGGGGAAATCTTCCGAATCCGAGGGGGCTCACATGGATTCGCGCGTAACCGTGGGTTGGTTCGCGGGGGATAATGACGTCATAATCTGCTTGGTTTTCCCCGCCGGATCGAGATGATGGCCAGGATCGATGGAATCATCTCGAATCGATGGAATCACTTATGACAGCTCGCAGTTCCGCCCTGGGCAGGTTGTTATCCGCGGCCTGCATCATCCTGTGCCTTTCCAGGGCGACACTCGCCCCCGCTGGCCCGGCGGCCACGCCGGCGCCTCCGAACGTCCTGTTTCTTTTCGCGGACGACCAACGTCCGGATACCATCGCCGCGTTGGGAAATCCGATCATCCAGACGCCGAACCTCGATCGGCTCTGCCGACAGGGGGTGGCATTCAGTCATGCCTACATGCAGGGAGGGTTCACGGGTGCCACCTGCGTACCATCTCGCGCGATGCTGCTTTCTGGCCAATCGTTGTTCCGGGCGGATACCCGGCTGCTCCGCGACCAGACCTGGCCGGCGGCGTTTGGCCGGGCCGGGTACCGGACGTTCATGACGGGCAAGTGGCACAATGGCCCGGCCTCAATCCCTGCCAGTTTCCAGTCGGCCCGCTCGGTCTTTACTGGCGGCATGGGGAACCCNCTGAAACTCCCGCTGAGCGACCTGGTGAACGGCGTGCTGACGGCACCGGTGCCTTCCGATAAGCACGCTTGCGAAGTCTTTGCTGACGAGGCGATCCGTTTTTTGNGCCAGCGGCGCGAGGGGCCTTTCTTTTGCTACGTGCCGTTCGACGCCCCGCATGACCCGCATATTGTGCCCGATAGCTTTACCCTGCGCTACCCCTCGGANAAAATGCCCTTGCCGCGGAACTTCCTGCCGCAGCACCCGTTTGACAACGGCGAGATGCTGGTTCGCGACGAGATGCTCCTGCCCCATCCGCGGACGGCGGAAGGGGTTAAAAGGATGAATGCCGATTACTACCGCTATATTTCTTTCCTGGACAGTCAGATCGGACGGGTGTTGGATGCGCTCGCGGCGTCGCCGTGGGCCAGCAACACCTTCATCATCTTCAGCGCCGATTCTGGGGTGGCGCGAGGCAGCCACGGCCTGATCGGCAAGCAGAACCTCTACGAACACTCCGTTGGGGTGCCGCTGATCGTGGCGGGACCTGGCATTCCCCCGGGCCGCACGACTGAGGCGATGTGCTACCTGTACGACGTGCTGCCGACGTTGGGCGCCCTTTGCGCGGTGCCCGGTCCGACCACGAGCCAGGGACGCAATTTGGCCGCCGTTCTCCACGACCCATCCCAGATCGGCCGGACGAATCTCGTCTTCGCCTATCGCGAGGTCCAGCGCGCCTATCGCGACGCCCGGTGGAAACTGATCCGCTACCCGGTGGTGGATAAAACCCAACTGTTCGATCTGGCCAACGATCCTTACGAACTAGCCGACTTGTCAGGGAAGCCCGAACAATCCAACCGCCTGAGGGAGTTGATGGGCCTGCTGGAGCGAGAGTTGCGCGCCGCAGGCGATGAGGCGCCGTTGAAAGTGGCCAACCCCAAGCCTGCGCGCTGGACGGCCCCGAAAAGACAGGTCCCCGACCTGAATTAGCCACGGAGTTCTTGGTAGAGATATCGCACTGCGGTCAAAGTTCGAGCGTAAAGGACCTGGGCAAAACCATGCGCCGCGATGGTGATAAGGGGGGGATTTTCGTCGGTGTAGTAAGTCCAGCAGTGCCGGCTGGTGCCCCAATCCGATGGCGATCGCCATACAGAGCAGGAGGATCACCACCAGTGCAATAGCGCTGCGCCGATTGTAACCGGCGAGGCGGCGGCTGATCGCTGCCGCGGTCATGTCGTTTCTGCCGGGGCCGTCATGGTGGTCTTGCCGGTTTACAACGGCCGAAGCCTGAAGGACGGCCCGCTCGGTTGACGAGGTCAAACTTGTTCCCGGTTTCCCCTTGTTCCCCGGCTACGTTTGGCTAAGCTGTTTGGCATGTTTCTGCCAGGCCTGATAGTGCGGGCGCAATGGTTGCTCGACGACAAGCGGTTTGTGGCCACCCGGACAGTCGGTGAAGGGTCTGACAATGTGGCCAGCTTCGCGGTGGTATCCGGCCGAGACCCCGACCGGAGTGGTATCTATCTGTTCCTGTGACCCTGCCTTCACGTGCTGTCCGACTCGTACCTCTCACGTTTGTGCTTATGACCAATGGTGCCGAACTTCCGCCTGCTGGGCACAACCCGGAGGTTCCCGTGGCGACCGTTTCAGAACGGCAGATCACGCGTGGAGTGGACGGACATATCCTGTCGCATACCGGGGTTTGGTCGCCGGACAGTCGATGGATCGTTTATGACACGCGTCCTGACCACGAAGGAGCCCGGTTCGAGGGGCAAACCATCGAGATGGTAGACACAGTCTCCGGTGAAGTGAAGGGGCTTTACCGCAGCCGGAATGGCGCCGGCTGCGGGGTGGTGACTTTCCATCCGCGTGAATGGAAGGTGGCGTTTATCCTTGGGCCGGAGCATCCGGATCCCGATTGGCAGTACTGTGCCTGGCACCGGCAGGGGGTAGTGGTGGAGGTCCAAAAACCCGGGGTAGCGTTGAATCTCGACGCGCGGGATTTGGTCGCCCCGTTCACTCCGGGAGCCCTGCGCGGAGGTTCGCATGTCCATGTTTGGGATGGGGAGGGGGACTGGGTCAGTTTCACTTACGAGGACCATGTGCTGGCGCAGCGGGATTCGGCTGCGGAGGATATCAACCAACGGAATGTGGGGGTGAGTGTGCCGGGGCTGGCGGTGCGGGTGGGCCATAGCCATCCACGCAATCACGATGGCACCTATTTCAGTGTGCTCGCCACGCGAACCGTGGCCGAACCGCGGCCGGGGACGGACGACATCCAACGGGCGTGCGAGGAGGGTTGGGTGGGAACCAACGGGTATGTGCGCGCCAGTGGCGCCCGGCAACGCCACTCGCTGGCTTTTCAGGGTGAAGTGTTAAGCGCCGAGGGGCGGGCGGTTCCCGAGGTGTTCATCGTTGACCTACCGGAGGTCGTTACCAACGCCGCTGCCGGGCCACTGTGCGGCACCGCGACCCGGGCGCCGTTTCCACCGGCGGGTGCGGTCCAGCGGCGGGTGACTTTCACCAGCGAACGCCGGTTTCCGGGAATCCAGGGGGTACGCCATTGGCTGCGCAGTTCCCCGGATGGATCCCAGATCGCTTTCCTGATGAAGGACGACGCGGGGGTGGCCCAGCTCTTCACGGTCTCCCCCAATGGCGGTTCGCCCTCGCAAGTCACCAGCAACCCGTGGCCGATCGCGTCGGCCTTCACTTGGAGTCCCAGTGGCTTGGAGATCGCCCATGTCATGGACAATAGTGTGTGCTTAACCCGGGTTGGTTCGGGCCGGACCCGGCGCCTCACGGCGCGCGTGCCAGACGATCGAGCGCCGCTTCCGCTCGCCTGCGTGTTTTCCCCTGATGGCCGGAAGATCGCCTTTCTGCGCCGCGTCCTTTTCGCTGGCCAAGTCGCCAACCAGGTTTTCGTGCTGACAGCGCCTCCCTAATGCCGATACTGGAACTCCGCCGCATTGATCAACGCCCACGCCACATCCGTCGTCGCCTCGCGTGCACGCATGCCGCTGGTCCGTGAATAGTCGAGGGCGGTGGTGATTTCCGCTTCCGTCGGGAAGCGCGATAAGATCATCAAGTAGAGCCCGGTGATGATCTGACGCGGATTGTCCCGAGATTGGACCAGGAAATCCAGCTTCTTGCTTTGCTGGAGTTTTTGCAGGATATGCGTGGAATTGAGGAGATGGAGGCGTTGGGCGGCGGTGGGGCGGTTGTTGCGTTCGGATTCGAGGCCGGTGTCGCGCGACGGGCGTCCAAACATCTCGAGGAAGGAACTGGTGATGCTGGCGTCCTCCAGGGCGATCGAGCGATGATCTTCGGGGATATAGGTAAAGGGCTCGGGGATGGGGCTGGAGTAGCGCTCGGTGGCGCCCGTGATTTGATTGAGGGCATCCATGAGAACCTCCGCATCCAGGCGCCGCAAGGGATAGCTGGCGAAATTGGCCTCGGCCACGGGCTGGTCAGTCCGCGAGATGGAGGAGAGTTGGTAGGTCTTGGAATTGAGGATGATCCGGAACAGGTGTTTGAGGTCGTAGTGGGAATCGACCAAATCCTGTTCGAGCAACTTGAGCAACTCGGGATTGGTGGGGGGATTGTCCGGGCGAATATCGTCCGCTTCATGGATAATGCCCCGTCCCAACAGCCATGACCAGACGCGGTTGGCAATGTTCGCGGTGAACCACGGGTTCTTGGCATCGATGAGCCAACCGGCAAAGATCTCGCGCGGGTCTTGGTCAGGGACCAGGCGCGCTGCCTGTCCATCGGGAAAGACCGCCGTCGGCGGTGGATTGGTTGCGGCCGAGGAATGGAGCTTTTCCGGATCGAACATGATGATCTCCTCCTTCCATTCGGAGGTGGGTTTGTACCCGAGCTGATAGAAGAAAGCGGACATTCCGGCCCAGCGTTCCTTGGGCCAGGACTCGGGTCGCACACCCATGAAGGTCAGCGCCACCGCCTGAGCGATGGATTGTGGGTCTTTGCTCTGCATGGCGCGGTAGAAGTTGACCTGGGGGACGCGGAAATTGCTGCCGCTGGCGGTGAGTAGTTCGCGCACGAACTGGTCGTAGGGTAGGTTGTCCCGGATGCTGGTCCGAATCCACCGGTGGTACCCTTGCACGGCATTTGGCCAGAGGTTGATGGGGAATTCGGATTTGATCCGGAGCAGGTCACTCCATTTCATGGCCCAATAATCGGCGAACTCATCACGTGCCAGGAGCCGATCGATGAGCGCTCGGCGTTTGCCGGGGGTTGGGTCGAGCAGAAAGTCCCGGGCTTCGATCCCGGTGGGCAGCGTGCCGATCACGTCCAGGTAGACTCGGCGGACGAAGACGGCGTCCGAGCAGACGTTGGCGGGCTGAAGACCGAGTGCTTTGAGGCGCTTGAGTACGGCCTCATCGATGGGCTGTTCTGCGGTCAGCACCTCGTTTCGCTCGAATGGGATGACCAACGCGTTCGTCGCGGCACCGACGGTGCAGGCGGTCGCCAAGGCAACGGTTAACATCAATACTCGCGGTATCATGCAATCGGAGACCGGGGATTCTTCAAGGTTGACCTCGACCCAGTCCACACCCCCAGACGGGGTTGGCTTGGGGATAGTTACGACGGGGTTTGCCTGGCACTTGTCCCCGGTTCGCATCTCGAGGGAACTCGATCGCGACTTTCGCCAACTGCTATCTGGACCGCTGTTGCTGGCCCCAGGTGGTGATAGTGGTCCGGTACCGGTCCTTGTTGGACCAGTCCGCTAGTAAGTAAGTTACTACCGATGGCAACCAAGTTACCATTTCTTCGGCCCGAGTCGGGTGATTGGTCCTGGAAAACCGCTGATAATGGGGTGATCGAGTATCTTGGATCTTTGGCACGATTCTGGCTTGTAGAAGAACTGCAGACAGTTTAGCGGCGACCCACCGCTCCCTGTGGCCCGGCTCACGCCCGCGACCGGCCACAGGGATTTTTATCTTTGAACTTCCTCTTTGTTCGTTTAGGTTGAGGCGATGTTTCGTCCGTGTATAGACCTGCACGAGGGGAAAGTGAAGCAAATCGTCGGTGGCACCCTAAGTGCCGAGCCGGGACGGTTGCGGACGAATTTTGTCGCCGACCAGCCGGCGGCTTGGTTTGCGGCAATGTATCAACGGGACGGGCTCAAAGGGGGCCATGTGATCATGCTGGGTGCGGGGAATGAGGCCGAGGCGAGGTCGGCCTTGGCCGCCTACCCTGGGGGTCTCCAAATTGGAGGCGGCATCAATGACCACAATGCTCCCGTTTGGCTGGACGCGGGCGCGTCGCATGTGATCGTTACTTCCTGGGTGTTCCGCGATGGCCGTCTGGACGGAGATCGCCTGGCGCGATTGGTTTCACTCGTCGGGAAACAGCGGTTGGTGCTGGACCTGAGTTGCCGGCGACGGGGCGCCGATTATTGGGTGGTAACCGATCGGTGGCAGAAGTTCACCGATTTGGTTTTGGGCGGGCCGGCGTTGCAGGGCTTGGCTGCGTCGTGCGCGGAGTTTTTGGTGCATGGCGTGGATGTCGAGGGCCTTTGCCGGGGGATTGATGAGGAGTTGGTGTCCAAGTTGGCCATTTGGTCGCCGGTTCCGACGACCTACGCGGGCGGCGCCAGGTCGATGGCCGACTTGGAGGCGGTGACGCGGCTCGGACAGGGGAGGGTAGACCTGACCATCGGTTCCGCGCTTGACATCTTCGGCGGGAAGGGCATTCATTACGAAGATGCGGTGGGTTACAATCGCAAGTTATGAACGTGCGCCATTGGTTGCATGAACATTCCTTGAAGCTGCTGGCTATTCGTGATACGCCCGAGGCTATTGCTGGGGGTGTTGCGATCGGCTTCTTCTTTGGGTTCACGCCCTTGTTCGGGCTCAAGACGGCTTCGGCGATTCTCTTTGCCTGGTTGACCCGGAGCAATGTGCTTGCCTCGGTCATTGCCTGTACGCTTCACGACCTCATTCTTCCGCTGATGCCGGTTATTTTTCTCTGGGAGTATGATTTGGGCTTTTGGATCCTCAACCACCACTTCCCGCCTTCGGTCGTTAAGCTGGCGCTGACGCCGGATACTTGGCACAGTTGGACTACCTTTATCATCATCGGGAAACCACTGCTCCTGGGATCCGCTGTTTGCGGGGCGCCGTTGTCGGTGGCTACCTTTTTCATTACCCGGTATTTCGTGCACCGGCATCAGGTTAGGAAGCAAAGCCACCCGCCGGTGGTTCCGAGAAAGCTTCGGCAGGCGTGAGGCTTGCTGGATAGCGGGCTCAACGAGCAGGTTCGTGCGGGGGGACTTCTAGCATCTCCCGGAGTTTGGGCGGTTTTTCACCTTACCAACGCGCCGGTTGCGGGCGTCGGACTAGCGGACTCAGGCCTTAGGAGCGGACCGAGCGGTGATAGAGGCGCCATTCGAAGCCGTTGAGCCGGAAGAGCGGGAAACCCGCAGTTGGTGGTTCGGGCAGCCCCAGCAACTTGACTGGCTTGAACTGGTTGTCATGGAGGACCTCGAGAGACCCGACGATGGGGCGGTTGGAGAAATTGATGACCACCACGAATTCATCCTGGCTATCCGCGCGCAGGAAAGTGACGAGATCGGTTTCGTGAGAGTTTCGGAGCCAGATGACCTGGTCGTTGCGGAAGGCTGGGAATTGCTTGCGGATTTGGATGAGGCTGCGATAGATGTCCCGCAACGGGGGCCGTTCCTTGGGATGCCAGAATATGGGGAGTTTCTCGAAGAGGGCGGGGTCGCCGGATTCCGTCGCGTCGCCCACCTCCATTCCGTTGTAAAGGAGCGGCACGCCGTCCAGAGTTAGCATCAAGGCCTGGGCAGCCAGGGCTCCCTTGAGGCCGAATCGGGCAATGGCTCGAGCCTCGTCGTGATCATCAGACATCCGCATGTGGAGAGCGCCGCGGGGAAATTGCTGACGGCTCTCGTCCCAGGAGCGCTTGAAATCAGAGGCGGGAGCTCCCTGGATCAGCACGTTGTTGAGGGTCGCGTGGAACGGCCAGGCGTAGTCCACGTCGAAGGCTTTGACGAGCAGATCGGGCTTGCTGGCCTCGGCCAGCATCATGAGGTCGGGTTTGAGGGTGGCGAGTTCAGTCCGGGCCGCTTCCCAAAAGACGGTGGGGACCATGGAGGCCACGTCGCAGCGGAAACCGTCGAGGTCAAAGGTGGCCGGGTCGACCCAATGTTTGAGCATATCGATCATGTACCCGCGGAGTTGCGGGTTGTCATAGTTCAAGCCGGCGACATCGGTCCATTCGGACAAGGGGGGGATGATCCTGCCGGCGACATCCTGCTTGTAGAACTCAGGATGTTGCATGAGCACACAATCCCAGGCCGTATGATTGGCTACGATGTCCAGGATGACCTTGAGTCCACGCCGGTGAGCCTCGGTGACGAGGCGTTTGAGGTCGGCTTCCGTGCCGTTGGCGGGATCTATGGCATAATAATCGCGCACCGCGTAGGGGCTGCCCAGGCTGCCCTTGCGCATCTTCTCCCCGATAGGGTGAATGGGCATCAGCCAGAGAATGTTGACTCCGAGGTCCTTGAGTTCGTCGAGCCTGGCCGTGATTCCCGCAAAATCTCCTTGGGCCGAGAATTGTCGGGGGAAGATCTGGTAGATGACGCCGTCGCGGAGCCAGACAGGAGCCGTTCGCGCGGGTTCCGAGGCCGGTCCTTGGGCGCGCGGCGAGACCAGGTCCAGGCAAAGAGCCAGCAGGATGAGCCCCGGGGCTTTGAGCCCCGGCGGGAGCCGAGATAGTTTATTCATAATGATGAATCGCAGGATCGCACAAGCCGAATACTGGCAGATCGAACGGTGACCCGCCTACCGCATGAATGTGCGGATATGTCCCCGGGGGGCGCCGGAGTTTGCCCGCGTTTCAGCGCGGCCGGGCGGTCCCCGCGGCGACCGGGAGTTTCAGACGGAGGCGCACCAAGGTGCCGCCGCCGGGGGCGCTCTGGAGTTCGAGCAAGGCGCCCATGGCCTCGGCCCGGCGATGCATGTTGCCGAGGCCTTGCCGCTTGCTGGTCTGGCCCGGGATCTGGAGGTTGAACCCCTTGCCATCGTCTTGAACCACCAGTTCAAGGGAATCGGCGGAGATCCTGGCCTGGACCTGGACTTCGCGTGCGGAGGCGTGTTTCAAGGCATTGGTGAGAGCCTCTTTGACCACCAGGAAGAGGTTATGGCGAGTTTCCGGTGGCAAGGTGCAGACGGGCAGGTCGTGGGGCAAATCGAGCCGGCACCGGGCATGGTCGCCGTCGAAAAGCTCGTTCGCGAAATGGGCGATGTACTCCACCAAGCTCTGGAGTGAATCGCTCCCGGGACGCAGTGCCCAAACAATCTCTTCGAGGGAGCGGACCGTCTGCCCGGCTGCCAGTGAGATCTTGCCGGCGTGGGTTTCGATTTGGGCTGGGATTTCTTTATCGGCCTTCAGCAAGTCGCTCAGCAGGGAAATTCGGGTGAGCGAACTCCCCAGGTCATCGTGCAGGTCCTGGGCAATCCGGGCTCGCTCCCGTTCGAGGGCCCGTTCCTGTTCCAACTGTCTCAACTGGCGGTGCAGTTTGCGCTTTTCGGCGAAGCGAGCGATGGCGGCGACCGAGGCCAGCAACCCGAGCGCTGCCAAGCCACGGAACCACCAGGCCTGGTAGAATCGCGGCCGCAAGGTCAACGAAAGGCTGGCCCCCTCATCGTTCCAAACCCCTTCGCTGTTGCAAGCGGCGGCGCGGAACCTGTATTCGCCCGGGGGCACATAATCGTAATTGGCGGTTCGGCGCGTGCCGGCTTCGACCCAGTCAGGGTTCAGGCCCTCGAGGCGGTAACGAAAGCGGACTCTTTCCGGAGCCGTGAGGCTTAGGCCCGTGTAACGGAATTCGAGGCGATGTTTGCCGGGAGGCAAGGTGAGATGGCCGGCGGACGGCTGCGCGTCTTGGCCTGATGCTCCCTCCGTGACGTTGAGACTTGGGCGGATGGCGCCTCGGGCCAAGTCCGCGTCCGTTTGAGTGGAGAAGGCCATGGGTTGGTTGTCCACGAGCACGCTTTCGAGCACGACCGGTGGGGGAGGGGCGAAGGGGTGCCGGGGGCGGGGATCGATGGCGATGATGCCCTTGAGGGTGGAGAACCAGAGATGCCCGGACTTGGTCTTCAAGCCCGCCGGGCAAAAGCCGCCCGTACATTCCTCGGAGAGCATGCCTTCGGCCCGGCCATAGACTTGGGGATAGAGGGCGGGAACGACGCCCGATCTTAGACCATCGAGGTCAGCTTTACTGACGCATGCCAGGCCGCGATTACTCCCCAACCAAAGGTGCGCGGTGTCGTCTTCGAGTATTATCGAGATGGTGTTGTCGGGCAAACCGTCTCGAGTGGTAGCCGTGAATACGCTGCCCTCGCGGCAAGCGCTGAGTCCCCCGCCGGCGGTGCCGATCCAGAGCGTGCCATGAGCATCGAGGTAAAGGGTACGAACGAGGTCACTCAGGAGACCGGTTCGCTTGTCGAGGTGGGTTTTGACGTGATCCCGGAACTGATACAAACCGCCACCCTCGGTGCCGAGCCAAAGCGAGCCATCTGGGCTGGGCACGATAGCGGTCAGAGTGTGCGATTGGGTGAAGTTGGTTTGTCGGGTCCATTGCCCTGAGCGGCAGCTCCATAAGTCCCCTTCGCGGGTGCCGGCCCAAACTGAGCCTTCGCGATCTTGAGCCAGCGCGCTCACGCTCCTGGTGGGCAGGGCTGGCGGCCCGATCAAGGTCGGTTCGGTGGTGAGGTTGGTGAAATGGAACAGTCCGCTGGCACCGGCCACCCAGCAGGTTGTGTCGCTCGCTCGCAGGAGCGCGCCGACATCGGGGAGTTGACGAACCAGATCCCCCCCTGCCACACGGCTGAAATGGCGTCCGTCCCAACCATACAGTCCGTCACCGGGCTTGCCGGCCCAGATGATTCCCGGCGCGACCTCGGCCAGGCCTTGAATGATCCCGTAGCCCAACCCCTCATTCTGGCCGAACACCAAGAGATTCCTTCGGCGCAGGCGATTGAGTCCAGCCGCAGTGCCGACCCAGAGATTACCCTCGCGGTCGGTCAGGAGGGATTCAACCATGTTGTCCGAGAGGCCGTTGGCGGCATTGATGGCGGCGAGTTGGCCGCCCTGGAACTGGAAGAGTCCTTCGCTGACTGAGCCCGCCCAGACGGTCCCGTCGGCCTGTTCCACCAAGGTGCTCACATAAGGCCGCGTCAGGTGGCGGGGGATCCGGTAGCGGCGCCATTCCAAATGGTCCCGGCACACCACATAATCGTCCCCCACCCCGAACCAGAGTCGCCCGGCTCGATCCTCCAGCAAGCAATGCGGATCCCCCAAAAGCGAGCCAACCGCTGCCCCCTCCAAGCGCACGAATCTGCCCCCCTCGGAACGAAAGACGCCGGCGCCAGCCGCGCCTACCCACATCGCCCCCTGGCGGTCGCGATAGAGCGTGGTGACGACTCTGTTTTTAAACTCCGCGGCCTTGGGCAAGGGTGTCAGGAGTCCGTCTTGATAGATAGCCAGGCCGGCCTCAGTGCCCACCCATAAATGGCCTTGGTTGTCCTCCGCGAGNGCGGTGACGGAATCAGCCGGCAGCCCTTCATTCAAGGTGAAGGAAGTAAACCGTCCCTTGTTCCAGCGCGCCAACCCGCCGCCGGAGGTGCCGATCCAAAGGGCGCCGTCGCTCCCAGCCCAGAGCACCCGCACTCGGCTGCTGCGCAGGCCCTCGCGCAAGCCAAAGGACTCGAAACGCACACCGTCGAAGCGAGTCACTCCTTCATCGCTCCCGATCCAGAGGTAACCATCACGAGTTTGCGCGAGGGCGTGGACGGAGTTTTGGGGAAGACCCTGCTCGCGTTGCCAAGATCGGAACGTGAGTTCGGAGGCTCCCAAACCGGCGGCCACCCCTCTTCCAGCCGCATCGGCCCCGGTCTCGGAGACGAAGTCTGAAAAGGTCGTCGCGATCGCCATGTCGCTGAAGGTCCAGCCGTCCCCGCCACCGCGGTGCAGGAGCCGAATCTGGTCGAACGATGCGTCCGCAGTGAAGCGGGTAGTAAGGCTCTCCGGTTGGGTTGCTTCAGTGGCACCGGGTCGCAAGTCCGGATTCAGCCAAACGGTGACGCGGTCATGGCCGCCGGGGACGAACTCGACCTTGAACAGAATCGTTCGCTCGAGGCCGCGTCGAGGGAGTTCGTAGGGCAGAAACACCCCGGGACTTGAAGACGATTCCGGGCGAGCGGAGTGCAGATCCATATCCCCGACGACCTTGTTGGCCTCGCCGGTGGAGTCAGTATTGAAGGCGCTGTAAGCCCAGGCGGCCCAGGAATTGCCGACGCCGAGACCTGCGGCATCCCCCGCGAACAGTTGGAAAGCCGCGGAGTACTCCTCGGTGCTGACGTCGGATCGCGGGTCGATGTGGAATTTGAAATAAAGGGTATCCGAGGCCGAATCATCGCGGCGGACGGCGCCGCCCAAGATATCCACTCCAGGTCCGGTTTCGTGGACCAGGGTCGCGCCCAGGTCGCTCCAAAGGACTGAGGCCTCGGCCGACCCCGCCCAGAGCAGGAACGTTAGCATCAGCGCTGACAAAGTCCGATCCATCGGGGCCGAGACTACCAGGAAGCCGGCTCAATCCAAGCGAGAAGACTGCCTTCATCGGAGTTGGATGCGATAATAGCGGTTGGTGGCATCCGGGGCTGGGTCGAACCACTTGGTGAGGTTCGTGGCCGGATCGGCCGTGACCTGCGCGTTGGGGAGGGGCGTCATCGGGTCGGCCAGGTTGGTGGTGGCCAGGATCTGGTAGGTCTGGTTGGGCACGCTCGACCAGAGCAACTGTACGGGGTTGCCGGGCACAATCGAGAAGATGTGCAGGAACGATTTGGCGTCGTAAGGATTGGTGCCCGCGAGGACCTCAAGCCAGTTGGGGACGCCGTCGCCGTCGGAATCGGTCGGATCGCCCTCGCGTGCGACGGCGACGATACTGGTGGTAGCGAGGCTGAAGCCGTTGGTGTAGAGGAATCGTAGGGTGTTGGTTCCGGAAATGGGGGTGGGCCAGGAGTAGAGGAAGGAGTTCATTCCCGGGCAGCCGGGCACCACGCCGACGGGGCGTAAGATGTAGCTGGCTGGGGGCTGAAGCACGTCATTGATGAACAAGGTCAAATTTGATCCCGCCAACGTGGTGGAATAGCAAGCCTGGACCAGATAGGAGGCGTTGGTTTGGAGCAGCAACACCTGGCCGTTGAACTCGGGATGCGCAAACTGCACGACGCGCGCCGGCGCGGCCGTGTTTACGGTTCGGATCAGCGTGGTAAAACGATTAGTGTAGGCGGTGGTCGCAAATTCTTTGAGTTGCACGGAGATGGTGGCGGTGCCATTCGTGGCCACCGGGTTATAGGTGAATCGATACTCCTGCGGGTAGTTGGGATACTGCTGGCTCAATCCGGCGTCCGGCGTGGCGGTGGGGGTTGCGATGCCTTTGCTTTGGCCGGTTTGGTCGGTGATGGCGTAGTCCACTTCCGTCACGGTGGGATCCGCGCGAACCACGACCGTGTAGCTGGTGCTGCTGATGGTGGTTTGGTCAGCGGCAGGATAGGCGATGACCCCGGAAGGGAGCGCAGCGTCGTAATAGAAGGTCTGAACGAAGGTGTTGTAGACGGCGGATTTGCCGGCTCGCGGCAGGAACGATCGCCCGCGCAGGGTGTGAAAACCGCCCCTCAGCCCGATGGAAGTATTATTCGTATTGAGATCGTTGTGCAACCAGACGGCGGCTGACGTGGGATCAAAATTCGTGATGGCAAACCGGGTTAGTCCGTAGAGTTTGCTGGGGTCCGCATCGGAGATGGAGGCGATGGCTGCGGCACTACCGTTGAACACCGCAATTCGGTAGCGGATTTGCGAATTCACGGGTGCCCCCGGGAGGGTGCCCCGCCACCAGTCGATGGTGTTGTCCGCTGCATCGTGGGCGGTCCAGGAAGCCTTGACGACCAGGGTGGTGGTTCCGGGTTTGGGGACGCCGAAGGCCCCTTCTGGGTCGGTGCCATCGCTAGTATAATAAATGAAGCCGGAGTTCACATTCGACTGGTACCCGACTTTGATCCATAGGTCCACCGCTTGATTGGGGGCGGGGTTGGTGGGGACCATTTGGGTGGCGGGAGCCTGGGGCACGCTGGCATTGGTCAAGACGGTCGCGACGGCGGTGGGGTCGTGATAGACCCAGGCGGCGGTGGCGGTGGCCAGGCTGGCGCCGTTGCCGGAACCATTACTGATGACCAGGCTGGCGCCGGCGACGGTGAAGGAGTAGGTCTCGGCTCCCAACGAGGTTACATTGTTGCGGGATACCAAGCGGGCGGCGAACTTCTCGGGACCGAACCGCGACTGGAGGGCGGTTTGCTCGTAACCCAGGTAAACGTCGGTGGCATAGCCCGGGCGATTGTCCCGCCGGTCCACGCCGGTGAGCGGCCCCAGGCCCATCTGGCTGTTGAGGTCGAGGCCACCGTCCATTTTCAGGAGGGCATTGGCCGCGGAGGCATCGCAGCGCAAGGCGAGGTCGAACGGGGCGTTGGTCAGGACCGGGACGTAAATGGCGTAGGAATTGGTCAGGGTCTGAACGCCCGAGGCGTTGGTAATGGTCGCGATATGACCCTCACCGGGGCGGAGGAGCAGGTTACCGCTGGGGCCGATACCGCCGCGCATCTTGAAGGGATAGCTGGGGTTAAAATTGGGGTCCCCGTTGGCGCCGTCAGCGCGATAGACCAGGAGCCGCGGCGCGTCCGCGCCGGCCTGCCGGAAGGTCAGGGCCTCGTTGAAATTGGCGCGACTCGGTTCTGGCCATTGGTAGCCGTAAAGGACCCAGCCGCCGGCGGGAACGATCAACTCGATGGCGCCACCGCCGGGAGGAGGGGCCGTGTTCACATAGATAAGGCGGCTGGCGGGATCGCTGGCGCCGGCGCTCGCCATCGCCTGGTTGTAATCGGTGGTGGCTCGATGGACCAGCAGCTTGGCGCAGGTTCGGCCGTTGCCACCGTTGGGGGAGGTGGTCGCCATCTGCGAGAGCACCGAACCCGGAGGGAAGCCAACGACCATGCCGCAACCCCGGCTGGGAGCTTGGTTGTAGCAATTGTAATACCCGTCCGACATCCGGACGATGCCATCATCGAAGGCGACGTCGCCTTGCGAACTGTTGAAGGTAGCGTTCATGGCGAAAAAGACCACCGTTGCCTCCGCGTTCGTGTAAGGGTCGCCGCTGACGCCGTCGCGATAATCGTAGCGTTCGAAGGCGACGATTTGGGGGTCGCTCCAGCGCGGGCGCGTGCCGCCCCGGGCCAGTTGGTGGTGGAGCGAGGCTATCTCGGGCATGGTGTTGTCGGCGTACTGGCCGAGGTAGCAGGTCATGGGAGTTTGCGGGAAGGTGTTCGGATCGCTCGGGTTGCCGGCCCAATTGAAGTTGTCCGAGTAGATCATGGGCAACCCTTCGTGCATGAAGTAATAGGCGTTCTGTAGCTCGCGGTGAGTCGGGCAGCAGAGNGCGTGGTCCTGGTCCTCGGCGAGTTGAACGCCTTGGGCGGCGCTGAAGGCGGGATAGGAGGTGTTGTTCTCGGAATTGTAGGAACCTGGCGGGGTGTAGTCTCGCTGGTCCAGACCGGAAGGGAGGCTGCCGCCGCCTTGGAGGGCGCTGTTGAAGACCGTGCGGAGCGGCACGTTGAGCAGACGCATGCCGTTATTGAGATACTCCTGGAAGGAGGGCGGCGCGCCGAGGTGCTCGCCGAACAGCATCGCATCGTTGCGAGCGGCCTCCGTGTCGAAGCAACTGTTGCGGTTACCGTCGGTTTCGACGTACCCGTTGCCCAGCACGTTATTGCCGTAGCCATGCGTGTAATCGAACATCGCCTGGATCCCGCCGGTGTAGCCGCTCCAACTCGGGTCATCGGTCTGCGGGTTGGCAGAACTCGCGCCGAAGAAGGGGGAGGGGACATGCTTGACGGCATCCAGCCTGAACCCGTCGCACTTCGTGGTGAAGAGGATCCACATGGCCGCACGGATCAGGTAGGAGTTCACGTCATCGGCAACTGGCGTGCCATTCGTCCTATAAAACGGGAACCACGGGCCGCCGAGTGAAGGATCGGCCGGATTGAGATAATACTCGGGGTTTGCCGGATGCCGGATAAACAGGGGCTTGGGGATCGTGTTTCGGGGATCACCGAGGGAATAAGGCCCGAAATTGGCGTTGACCGTGCCCGGTTCATTGGCGAGGTCCACCAGGCCGCTGAGGGTCTCATACTGCACGTCCCACTGGTTATTCCAGTCCTGCACGTCAGGCCAATTGCGGTTTCCCGCGGAGGTGGTCTGGAGGTGAAAATCTTGCGGGATCAGGCCGGGAAAATAATTGGTCGGCGCAAAGGCGTTATAACCAGGTACCACCCCCTGGCGGTGGTTCATGATATTGTCGAAGTAGACCCGGATGCCGAACCGGTGGGCGGTCTCGACCATCTGGAGGAGTTCGGCTTTGGTGCCGTATTTCGTGGGGATTGTGCCGTTCTGGTTCTTGTCCCCGAGATCGAACGGGTCGAAAAGGTCGTAACCGACGGAAAAGACACTGCCGGCCTTGGCGGGCGGCGGGAGCCAGAGGCTGGTGTAGCCGGCCTCGGCGAGTTCGGGCATCTTCGCGGCGAGGTCGACCCACCGCATTTGGAACAACTCCAGCATGGCCTCGCCGTGGACCGAGAGTCGGATTGCCAGGAGCAGCAGGCAGCCAGTGATCAGGCGGTATCGCCGGAGCAGTGAAAAAGGTCTCATATCAACGTGGCAACCTAGGTTGAGGCCGCTGAAGAACAAAGGCGAACCTCGGCTTTTCCGCCCGAAAAGCCACCTGCTTGGACCGACGATCGCCGGAAGCACCCTCGGAAGGCGAACCGCCCGGCCCAGATCGTTTGGCCTGGTACCGGACGGCGATCCCACCTGGCTGCGAACTCGACGTAGCCGCGGCCAGGTGGCGGGCCTCCGGGTCGCGGCGGGCGGCTAATGCCGCAGGTCAATACTGCGGCCCGTAAAGTCTGAAGAACAACGGCGCACTCCCCACCGGCCAGTTGGTGGACATCAGACCGTCAGTTTCCAGATGGTCCTGCCAAGTGCCGCTGGCCAAGCTCGAGCGGGTTTGGAGGTGAACGCTCGGCCGGCCCAGCCAGGAAACCAAGACATTTCCAGGTGTTCCCGGTTGGATCGTCAGGTTCCCGAAAGATGGTTCGACGTATTGGGTTCCGAAAGTGTCTACCGGGAGGGTGTAGGTGCCGCTGGCGCTGCGGATGTAGCGGATATGGTTGAGTCCGGAGGGCGCCTCGTTGTCGAGCTTGGGCGCGCCTGCGTAGTTCATGCCGTACTTGTAAGTCAACACCACCGAGTGGCCCTTGGGCAGGGTATTGGTATAGGAGTAAAGTTCGCTGCCCACCGGGTTGTTTTGCGGGGCGGGCAGGGAAACGCTCCAACTAGGCCAGCCCAGGAAATCTCCGTTGAAAACGACCGTATCGTTTACGGGACTGAAGCTGTAGCCGCCGCCGTAGATCTGCGCGTTGGTCATATTGACGGTGAAAATCACTGTGGTGTCTACAGGAAGGAAGTCGTTGGTGGACCAGTCGTTGAAGTAGACCAGCGGGAGGGTTTGAGCGTTGGTGGCCAGGGTGAAAGTCCGGTTGTTGCCGAGGGTGCTCAGCGGCGACTCCCAACCCAGGTTGCCCCCGTTGTCGACCGTGAATTTGAACTGTTCCACCGAGCCCGGGTTGTCCGAGAAGATGAAGGTGTTCGTGTAGATTCCCGGCCGGGTCAAATCCGGGCTCAACCTGAATTTGGAGCCGCCTCCCCAGTTGCTGAACGGCCCCCGGTCCTCCACGAAATCGACGTCGGGCGTAAAGAGTCCCTGGTTGATCTCCGGGCCCAGATTGACCTGGAAAGTCACGGGAATCGCGTTGCTCCCATTGTTGAAAAAGACCAGCGGGAGGGTTTGGCCGCCGCTCAGGGCGGTGAAGGGACGGTTGGCTACCGTCTCATAGGTCAGCGTGCCGCCCCCGGTGTAGATGGCGAATTTGAATTGTTCCTGGGTCTGCGGGTAGTTCGCATCCGGGTAGGTGCCGGTATAGATGTTGGTGTTGCTCGCATGGGGGTTGTTGGTCAGGCCAAAGCCACTCGCCCAGGTCGTTGGTGTCTGGAATGTCCCGAAGGCCTCCACCACGTCGCCGTTCTGCGGGGAGAAATTGCCCAAGGCGATTTGAACGGTCATGTCGACTTGGAAGGTCACGTTGTTGACCGGCGCACCCGAGGAGGGGGCCAGGTCGTCGAAATACACCAGTGGGAGGGTGACCGGGTAGGGCTGCACGGTGAAGGTCCGATTATCGGTGGATTCCCAACTCAGCCCGGAGGTGCTGACGAACTTGAACTGTTCGGCGGTACCGGTGGGATTCAAATCATCGTAGGTTCCCGTATAGATATTCGTATTGGCCGGAGTTGGGCTGAGTGTGAAGACGTAGGGGGTCCAGGTGTTCGTCTGAAAGGTTCCTGCAACGCTGACGGTGTCGCCCGCATCCGGCCCGAAATTGCCATTGGCGATGGCCACCGACATATCAACCTGGAACGTTACCGGGTGCGTTCCTGCCGGGGTGTCAAACGGATAGGTCGCGAAGCCGGTTTGAGTGAAGGGATTCTGTCCTTGCGAGCCCGTGTCGGTTCCGGCAATGGCCTCCGTCGACCGCCAGGCGGTGTTGGAGATCAAAGTGCCAAAGAGCTTGATTGCGGCGGGACTGTGCGGGGCCAAGCCGATCGCCGAGACGGGAAACCAGAAGGTGTAAGGTCCCGAACCGGTGCCCAGCGGGGCCAGGTTCGCGCTGGATACCCAGGGCATGCTGTTGGCTCCGCCGTTGGCCAGGGTCCAAACGCCGCCGTAGTTGTTGGCGTTCGGCCCGAGCGCGATTGCGTAATTCGGGGCGAAGCCAGAGGCGAACGTGAGGACGCTGATGGCGCCACTGCCGTTATATCCGGAGATGGCTATGCGCGACCCATCTCCATTATCCTGAAAGCCGGCCGTCGAAGTAAAGGTCCCGCCCGCGCCGGTTTGGAGGTAGATCACCAGCACGTCGTTCATAGAGGCCCCCGCCCCGAGGGTCAATGTGCCGTAGATGTTTACGCCATCGTCAGTGATCGTCAGGGTGCCCTTGCCGACGGGGCCGCCGAAGCCGGTGTCCCCGTTCCCGCCGTAGCTGGCCGCGAGGACTTGGCCGGCGCACAGGCAGACGGCCGAGCCGGTGAGCAAGGTCTTGAGCGCCGAAACCAGCTTGGCGTGCAGCCGGCGACCGGACTTCTCAATCAACGTTTTTGGATTCATGCGATTCATTCCTTTGGAGGTGATGGTTATATACTGTTGGTAACACTCAATAAAATCTTCAGTGTCCGATGCCACATTCTTACAGCGCTAATCTAGCTGTTGGCCAGTAATCCACCACCGCATGTTTGTGCGGTAAGACCCCAGGCGTGCCGCGCGTCAGCCGCGCAGGTATTTCACCACCGCCTCCGTGCGGGAGTGGACGTGGAGTTTCTCGTAAACCGTTCGCACATAGCTGCGAACCGTGTCGATGCTGATCTCCATGCGGTCGGCGATTTCCTTGTAGGCGTAGCCCTTGGCCAATTGGTCCAGGAAATCCCGCTCGCCGGGGGTCAGGTGGGAAACCGGGTTGCCCGGGGGCGAGGGTGAGGAGAAGAACTGAACCAGGCGCCGCGCCAGTTGCGGCGTCATCGGCGAACCGCCGGAATAAACATCCTGGATGGCCTCGATGAGCCGGGCCGAGGCCGTCCGTTTGAGCAGGTAGCCGCTGGCCCCGGCCTTGAGCGAATTGAACAGCGAATCGCTGTCCTCGTACACCGTGAGCATGAGCACCTGCACGGTGGGGACGATGGACTTCAACTGGCGCACACATTCCACGCCGTTCATGCCCGGCAGGTTTATGTCCATGAGCACCACGTCCGGGGCGTGAGGGGGGATCTCCCGGAGTGCCGTCTCGCCGTCCGGATAATCGCCGGTTAATTGCAGCGCCCGGGCCCGCCGGATCAGCGCGGCCAAACTGTTCCGAATGACGTCGTCATCTTCCACAATCGCGATTTTGATTGGCATGAGCGCAAGGCTGGCAGCAAATGCCGAAATCGGAAAGCGGAAAGCGGGTTACTCGAAAGGGTGGGGCAGGGCGGCATCCAGCTCCACGTTCAGTGGCGGAGACGGCTTGTCCCTGGCTTCGCCGGTTCAATAAGGCGGAGGCAAGCAGGTTCGACCAGATCACCGGGGGCGAAAGATCGGCCGTCTTTTGAAGGGCAAAATCAGCGTCCGGTTCGGCGGTTAAGGTCAGCCCGAAGGCCGCCCCGCCCAGCGCCTGGAGGGGGAGGCTGGTGCCGAGCGGGAACTCGCAGGCACGGTAGAGCGCGCGGTGCGCCACCAGGAGCGGATTGGTGACCACGACTACCAGGGGTGGCAGTGAAGCACTATGCGTGAAGCTTGTGCTGGCGCGGCCTGGTGGGGGGTTGCAAGTTCGGCGACCTGGGTTAGGTTGTATATCAACATGCTTATGAAGACTATTATTGGTATTGGTATAATCGCGACTATGCTCGCTGGGGGTGGCCTTGGCGCCTCAGCGTTCGCGGCAGCTACTGAGCCCATCTCAGGAAAGCAGGCATTCCAGGTGCTCAAGGGGTTGGCCGGGGAGTGGACTGGGAAGATGCAGGAGGGAGGCGCGGAACCGTCCGTGACCATCCTGTACCGGGTCACCGCCGCACAAAGCGCCGTGGTGGAGACGCTTTTTCCTAATACCGATCACGAGATGGTGACGGTGTACCACATGGACGGGGAGAAGTTGGTGCTGACGCATTACTGCGCCGCCGGGAATCAACCGCACATGGCGCTGACCAAGAAGGCCACCAGTGCAGACCTGGTTTTCGATTTTGTGAGCGGCTCGAACATGAACCCGAAGAAAGATGCGCACATGCACTCCGCCCACATTCATTTGGAGAGCGCGGACCGGATTTTGGGGGAATGGACGGGTTTTAAGGACGGCAAACCCAACCATAGCGCCAAGTTCTGGTTGACTCGGAAGAAACTGGCGGTGACCAGTTAGCCGGTGAAACACCCCGGACTCGGAGATTCCCCCCGGAAGGCGCCGGCCTGAGGGACGGGACCCGGGTGAATGCCGAGCCTGGAATCGCCCGGATTCAGACTCCGGCTACGCAGGGAGAGGGGGCGAATAAACCGGTTGTAATTCTCCGGTTTTGTGCCATGTTGGGTGTGCGGTGTTGAGAACGCGTTGCTTGTGTCGGTTGGTCCACTTTTCGGCCCGATGTTTTTCGCGGTTGGTGAGATTTCCCGTTTGGGAGCAGCGGTTAGCCGCAACGCAGCCCAATAGCCTATGAAACGAAAAACCACAGGTGTCGGTTCGGAATCGGCCGTGTTGCCGCCGGAGACGTCTGGCTGGCGGCAAATCGTCGCTAAGTACCAGCGCCCAGCGGCGTTGCGCGGCCTTTGGCAGGTGGCCAACACGTTGGTGCCCTATGCAGCCCTCTGGTACCTCATGTTTGTCAGCCTCTCCGTTTCCTACTGGCTGACGGCGCTGCTGGCGTTGTTGGCGGGCGGATTCCTGGTGCGGGCCTTCATCATCTTTCACGATTGTGGCCATGGCTCGTTTTTCAAGTCCTCGCTGGCCAACAATGCGGTCGGAATTCTCACAGGGGTGCTTTGTTTCACTCCTTATTACCGCTGGCGTTGGGAACACGCCGTTCACCATGCTTGCGCGGGAGACTTGGACCGGCGTGGCACGGGTGATGTTTGGACGTTGACGGTGCAGGAATATTTGGAGGCGTCGCGTTGGAAGCGGTTCGCCTATCGTCTGGCCCGCAACCCGGTGATCCTGTTCCTCTTGGCTCCGCTCTTTTTATTTTTGGTGATCGAACGGTTGCCTTCCGCCAAGGCTGGGTTGCGTGAACGGCTTTCGGTTTATTGGACGAACCTGATCCTCATTTTGGTTGCCGCCGGAATGAGTTGGGCTTTCGGTTTCAAGACTTATGTGGTCTTGCAACTTGCCGTGCTCTCGGTGGCGGGGTCAGCCGGCGTCTGGCTCTTTTACATCCAGCATCAATTCGAGGGCGTGTATTGGAAAAGGGCACAGGAGTGGGATTACGCTGACGCGGCGCTCCACGGGAGTTCTTACTACAAACTGCCGCGGATCTTGCAATGGTTCAGTGGCAACATCGGTTTTCACCACATCCATCATCTGAGCCCTCGAATCCCGAACTACAATCTCGAACGGTGTCAACGTTCCGAACCACTCTTCCAGGCCGTCAAACCGGTGACCCTGCTTTCGAGCCTGAAATCCTTCCATTTTCGCCTTTGGGATGAGCGCCACGGGAAGATGGTTAGCTTCCGCGCGCTGCGGGGTTTGCATCGCTCCTCTGGGGTTTCCGATTTCTGATCGCAGACATGACCTACAAAGCCTGGTTTCAGTGCATTAATGAGGAGTGCGGAGCAACCTATCCGCTGAATTCGATCGTCTACCAATGCCAGCGGTGCCAGTCGCTGCTGGAGGTTCAGCACGATACGGCCGCCTTGGCCGGACGGAGTGCCGCCGGATGGATGAAACTCTTCGAGGAACGCTACAAGGCGACGGAATGGCCCTACGGGTCAGGTATCTGGGGCAAGAAGGAATGGGTGCTGCCGCAGGTCGAGAACCAGAACATCGTCTCGCTTTACGAAGGCGGCACGAATTTGTTCTGGGCCGAGCGTTTTGGCAAGGTGATTGGCCTCAACGACCTTTGGCTCAAGCTCTGCGGCAACACGCACAGCGGTTCGTTCAAAGACCTGGGCATGACCGTGCTGGTTTCGCAGGTCAAACAGATGATCTCCGAAGGTGCCCCGATTAAAGCGGTGGTCTGCGCTTCGACCGGGGATACCTCGGCGGCCCTCTCGACCTATTGCGCCGCCGCCGGCATTCAATCCATCGTGCTCCTGCCGCGCGGCAAGATCTCGACGGCACAGTTGATCCAACCGATTTCGAACGGGGCGCTCGTGCTCTGCCTGGATACGGATTTTGATGGCTGCATGAAGCTGGTACAGGAAATCACCAAGGACCCGACGCTCTACTTGGCCAATTCCATGAACTCGTTGCGCGTGGAGGGACAGAAAACGGTGGGCATCGAGATCGTTCAACAATTCGACTGGGAGGCGCCGGATGTCATCATCATTCCAGGCGGCAACCTGGGCAATGTATCGGCTTTGGGCAAAGGGCTGCTCATGATGCGGGACCTTGGTCTGATCGCCCGTTTGCCTCGAATCGTGGTGGCGCAGGCGGAGCGGGCTAATCCCCTCTACCGCGCCTACCTGCGTAATTTCGAGGCTTTCGAGCCGATCCAGGCGCAAAAGACGCTGGCCAGTGCGATCCAGATAGGCAACCCGGTCAGCTTCGAAAAGGCGGTGCGCACCCTTCGGCAATTCGAGGGTGTGGTCGAACAGGCCACGGAGGAAGAATTGGCGGACGCAGCCGCGCTAGGCGATCGCACGGGCATGTTCAATTGTCCGCATACCGGTGTGGCGCTCGCCGTCCTGATCAAGTTGCTCAAAGCCGGCAAGATCGACAAGTCAGAACGGGTGGTGGTGGTGTCCACTGCGCACGGCCTCAAGTTCGTGGAGATGAAGGTTAAGTATCACCAGCGCGAATTGGAGTTTCCCAGCCGGCACGCCAACCAGCCGCTGGACCTGCCCGCGTCGCTCGACGCCGTTAAGGTGGCCCTGAACCAGGCGCTGTCGAGGAGCCCGGACGAACGGCCCTTGTAACGACGGCTGGACCCGGGCTTTCGTGGGGGCTCCGGCCGCGGATCGGGGGGGGGGTGAGTGACCATGTTCGGGCGGGTTTCGCCAGGCTCCGAGCGAGCGTCGACAGGAGGCTTCGCGCTTGCCCGGTTCGGTACCATGTGGTTAGTTGAGTTAAGTCCTTTCGTTGCCGCGTTGCATTGGGCCTCAGATGGGGGGCGGGAGCAGCGATTGTTGCGGCAAGGGCGATAGTTAAATGGCGACCAACGAGACTCAAAGGCTGGCGGCGATCGTGTTTGCGGACATGGTCGGCTACTCTTCATTGAAACAGGGCGTTGCCTTGAAGTTCCAAGAGGAGATGCTGGCAGTGGCTGCCCGCACCCTGGAAAGCCATCACGGCAGGCTCGTCAAGACGATGGGTGACGGTTTCATGGCCGAGTTCCCGTCAGCCCGGGACGCGGCCGCTTTCGCGGTGGGCTTTCAAGATACCCTGGCGGAGCGAAACGCGGCCATGGCGAGTGGTCAGCGCTTTCGCATGCGACTGGGTATCCACGTCGGCGATGTGGTGGAAGCGCGGGGACGAGATCGAAGGGACGACTGTGGTGATCGCCGCCCGGGCCGAGCCGTTTGCCGCGCCGGGAGGGGTGTGTCTGACCGAGACCGCCTGGCAGCAGACGCGCGAGGACTTGCCGCGCCCCGCCAAGTGCCTGGGACGGATCCGGGCCAAAGGCCTTCGGCAGAAGTTGGTTTTCTACCATGTGTATGCCTCCGGCGTGGGTTGGCCCTCCCGTTTGGAGCATCGCTTGCGGTTAGCCCTCCGGGGGCCCAGGAATTTGATCTCCGCCGTGTTAACGGTGGGGGTAGTTCTCTGGCTGGCGGTATTGCTGCGACCCCTGGCAGCCTGGATGGTTCCGGCGACCCCAACACAAGTGATTCGGACGGCGCGCTTGCGGCTCGAGCGCTACGACAAGGACGACAACATTCAGGCGGCCATCGATGAACTCGGCAAGGTCAAGTCCACCGATCCCGGATATCCCCAGGCCCGGTCGCTCTTAGGGTTGGCCTACTGGCGGCGCTACCAGCAGAACAGTGTGGTCGCTGACCGCTCCGAGGCTTCCAATGTCTGTGCGCTCGTGCTCGCCAGCAATCAAGACGTCCAGGATGCTCATTTTGTTCTCGGCTTGGTAGCGTTGGATCGGAACCGACCGGCCGAGGCTACCAACCACCTGGCGGCCGCCAACCGAGAGGCCAAAGGGCAGGACGGCTCCGTGCTCGTCCAGTTGGCCGCCGCTTGTCGACTCCTGGGCGATGTGACAAACGCCACCCTCTACATCGCCAAGGCGTGTCAAACGGCCTCGAAGCGCAAACCCTGGCACTTTTATAATAGCTTGGGCGTGCTGGAGGTGAGGCGCGCGAACAATCAAGCCGCCTATTCCAACTTCCTCCAGGCGACTACCCTCGCCGGCGACAGTCCGATTGCTTGGTGCAATGTGGGCAAATCTCTCCTGCTCCTGGGTCGGACTGGCGAAGCGCTGACCTGCTTTGAACAGGCACGCAAATACGGCGACACCGCCGAATACTACTATGACATGGGCTCCTATTACTTGAAGATAAAGGACGACCTGGCGGCCGCGGACAGCTTTTCCAAGGCGAGGGAACTCAAGCGGGAAGATTATCTCTGTCAAGGAACCGCCGGGCTGGCCGCGCTGAACGTCCCCGCCCGGCGACCACAGGCCGACGAGTATCTGACCGAGGCCATAGAGACCGCGAAGATCGTTCTGGCCGACACGGAGGATGGCTTAGTGGCGGCCCGGTTGGGGCTCTACTACGCCGCACTGGGTCGCGCCGATGAAGCTCGGGAATACCTCCACCGAGCGCTCGTGAAGAGCCAGGACGACTTCCTGGTACTCTACGCTGCCATCGAGGGCTACAAGCGGTTGCAGGATTCCAACCAGGTTCGCGCGCTGGAGAAGATTTTACTTGCCAAACGACAGGAAAAACAATAGGAAAAATCTCCGTAGGATGGAGAGTCCTATGCCGGTAGTTACTCACTCAAGCACTGAGGCTCTTTCCGGCGCGAAGTTCGGATTGGTAAATGGAACTCATGGGATATGAAAGTCGATAAAGAATACTACATCATGCTGACGCATAGCGAGCAACCGCCGGCAGCCGGAGAACTCAAAATCTCCCATACGCTCATTGATCAAGATGGGAATTCCGCACATACGTTTAAATGGGCGAAAGATGCGTCCCAACTGACCATCAAATCCAAAAAGGCCTTTTGCCTCATAACCAAAAATGACGAATGGTGCCCAATGTCAACCCGCGGAGGCACGCCTCTGGTTATTGGTGGCAACGAATTATGGACTCTCTACCCAGCAGGTCAGTTGGGTAGTGATCACAGTCTAGCCATGGGTAAACCCAAACAGACCACGGAATATTATTTCGCGATCCCCTCAGGCCGTGTTAGGGCAACCACATTCGACTACAGTTGCCTGGTTCAAGCCACCATCAACTTCACCAGCTTGGACCAGAGACTGGATGCCATTGAATCGAAGTTGGACGAGTTGCTGAATCGCCCAAAGCCATCCGGGGCACGGGACTAATGTCGCCTAGGGCTTGGGCGCGCCGGGGGCGCGAGCCTCATTTTGCGGCGCCTTGGTTTCCGGTGATTCCACCTCGCGGCGTCGATCCTGGAGGTTGCGCGCGAGCTTATTCTTGAGGTCGGTATAGGCGGTGTTAGTGATGGTATTGAGGTGGGCCTGGACTTCCGAAAAGCGGCCGGCCACCAGTTTGAGGCGCGCGAAGTGAATTTGCACGCCTTCGCGCTCCGCTTCATCGTGGGCGATGCGGAAGGCGTTAGTCCAGGAGGCCAGGGCTCGGTCGATGGGCAGCGGCCGGATACCGTAGTAGGTCTGGGCCACATCCGAAGCCAAAGGGAAATTGTCCGGATCCAGCCGCATGGCGTTGCTGTAGAGATTCAGCGCCTTTTGGAATACTGCGGGCTCCTCCAAGTGGTAAAACTCCATGGCGTCCTTGCGGAAAAGAAAAACCGTGGTTCCGAAGTTGTGATAATAGACCGGCTCCAGCGGGTTGAGGTCGATGGCCTTGGCGTAAAACTCAAAAGCCTTCTTCACCGGGCCGATATGTCCGTAGACGTTGGCCAGGTTGTTGTAAATGGCCGGGTCCCTGGGGCTTAAGGTCAAGGCCCGCTCCAGGTGCTCCTGGGAGGCCTCCTCCTCCCCCAGGTCTCCCAGAAATGCCGCGTAAGCCACTTGGGCGGGGGCGTGGCCGGGGTGGCGTTTAACAAAATCCTCGTACGCTTTGCGAACGGGTTCGAGTCGATCCCGACATCGGCGGCGAAGTTCGGCTTCCGGCACCCCGGCGCCTTTGGCGGCGAAGGCCTCGTTCTCGCGGATGATCCGTTCGACGTCGTCTTGGGCGGCGTCATCGGCTTCCATGATGGCCTTGTACTCGCGAGTGACGGTGGCGTTCGTGCCCGCGAGGTCTTCTGAGGCAGGGGCGTCGGCCAATCGGGAGCTTCGTGACGAGCGGTCAGGCGCAGCCGTTGACGACCCCACGGCGGAGGTTGAGGCCACTTGGGCCGGCACCTCGACGGATGGCAGCGGAGAAACAACCAGGCAGCCGACCGTTAACCAAAGGGCACGAACGACGATCAGGCGGTCGATTCGCGCCAAACAACGAGATTCCATATATGTAGGGACAAGTGTGGCACGGGGAACGATCAATTGCCACTGGGTTTTGGAGGCTTGTCATCCGCGAGCAGTGGCGTAATCTGCGGCGAACGCATGGATGAAGCGCCGACACAACCAGCCACTTATGGAAGACAACTCACCTCAGCGACTGAGTCCGGGCGGGTCGGTGGGGTGAGACCCTTTCTTTCGGCGCGAGACGCCGCGTTCCGACTGGGGGAGAAGTTGGTGTTCGAGCATTTCAACTGGTGCTTCCATCGGGCTGAGCACTGGGCGATCGTCGGCGGCAACGGGTCGGGCAAATCGCTGCTGGCGGATGCCTTGCGCGGGCGCTTGGCGCTTGCGCGCGGGGAACTGCGTTACCATTTTCGTTCACCGGCGGGCCTGGCCCCCGAGGAGGCCATCGGCCATGTTTCTTTCGAGGCCCGCAAGCAGGATCTGCGGGAAACGGTGGTTCAGTCGCGCTGGAACAGCCTGGAGGAGGAGGCCGGACTGCGGGTGCGGGAGTTCCTTTCCTATGAGCGGGTTATGGAGATCAATCCGTTCGAGGTGAGCCGGCACCATATGGCGGCGCGGCGCCAATTCGCGGTGCGCCTGGCCCGGGCCGTGCGGTTGCTCCGGTTGGAATCGTTTTGGGACCAGACCTTGCTCGCACTCTCGAATGGCGAGCGGCAGCGGGTGGAATTGGGCCGGGCGTTGTGCCATCCCTTGCGGTTGCTGATACTCGATGAGCCGTTCACCGGTTTGGATGCAGGGATGCGAGGCCATTTCCGGGAGGTGCTTGAGCACTTGATGCAAGGCTCAGTTCGCGTCCTCCTGGTCACGGCGCGGTTAGAGGAATTGCCGCGAGGGTTGACTCACCTCCTGTGGGTCCGGGACTGCCAGGTCGTGGCAGCGGGACGGCGGGGCATCCTGCTGCCGGCCTGCCAACAGGAGCTCGATAGGGCAAATCCAACCTCCAAACCGTTTTCGCCTCCAGTAGCGGGTGCGGAGGTTCGCGAGGCACGCGCGGTCCCTGCGGGGGCCGGGCGGCGCGCTCAACGCCAATCTGGGCCCGGCGTCGGACTGGTGCGGTTGCGTCAGGTCACGGTACGCTATGGGGCGACCACGATTTTGAGCGGCATCAATTGGGACATAAACGCCGGCGAGAATTGGGCGCTTCTGGGTCCCAACGGTTCCGGAAAGACCACCTTGTTGAGCTTAATTCTGGGCGACAATCCACAGGTCTACAACAACGATGTTACCGTGTTTGGCCAACGACGGGGAACGGGGGAGAGCCTCTGGTCGATTCGGCAAGGGATCGGCTGGATGTCCCCGGAGTTGCAGTTGCATTTTGATGATGGGATCACCTGCCTCGAGGCCGTGGCTTCGGGCTTTTTTGACACGGTCGGCCTGTTCGAAAGGCCCACCCTGCGACAACGCAACCTGGCCCGCCAATGGTTGGACCGGTTCGAACTGCTCGATTGGGCCTCGGCTCCGCTCGACGCACTATCGGCCGGCTTGCAGCGGATGGTCTTGTTGGCTCGAGCCTTGGTGAAGCGGCCTCGTTTGCTGATCCTGGACGAACCGTGCCAGGGGCTGGACTTGGCCCACCGCGCGGTGTTTCTGGCTGCGGTCGAGGAGTTGCTGCAGGCGGGTTCCGTCACAGCTATTTATGTCACCCATCGGTTGGAGGAGATCCCAGCGGCGATCCATCGGGTGCTGCATTTGGAAAAGGGCGTGGGCAGGCCATCCTTGCGGGGCACCCCCCCCCGGGCGATCGCACTCGGGGAGGCGCGCCGGGATAGCGAGTTGAAACGGGACCAGCGTCAGCCTCGAGTCGACTCCCACCGGTCGTGGTCGTGAACGGTCCGCGCCCTCGCCGGGCTCTACGGCCGGCCCTGAAGGGCCGCGACGGTCTTAGCGAGATCGCGGCTCAGATCTTCGGCGAGCAAACTCAAGGTGGCGACGCTGCCCTCGGGGGTGGCGATGGGTTGCGGACCGGCGCGTTCATGGTGGAACTGCCCGGTCTTGAGCGTCTGGCTGGCGCCAGGGGAGAGGATGCGCCACCAGGCTGAGATTTCCCCGTGGCCATCGGCGTTCACATCGAACCGCTCGATCGAGACATAGATCTCGAATTGAACTTCCTCCTTTGCCCAGGCAGAGAGGCGCACCTGATCGGTGGTCAACAGACACGCGAGGTTTTCGGCGAGCACGCGCTGAAGGGCGTTGTCGAGCCGTTCCGCCCAGAGGGCGCCTTCCAGGTAACGAATCTCGTTGGTGCCGCGGCGCACGGCCAGCGGGTCACGGAGCAGGTAAGAGGGGATTTTAACCTTGCCTACGCCGAAGGCGACCTGGCGGGATGGAGCCTGAGGAAGGTCGTGTCCTGCTCCTGCCATCGGTGCCAACACGTAATAGTGGGCGGTATCTCGCGCCGACCGGAGCAGGGAGCACGCCGACAGGCCGAGGCCGCTTGCCAACAGGCACAGGAGGAAGGAAGATCGCGGGTTCATGGTCGCTGGTTGGGGATTTCCCGGCCGGTCAGCAGGGCATTGGGGTGTTCGCGCAGAAAGTCGGCGAGGGCGGAGATGGATTGAGCCGCGGTGGCTAACTGGTTGAGGGCCATCGACAAATCATAATTGAGAGCGGAATCCGGCGCGAGCATACCCCGCAAGTTTTGCACGCCCGAGCGCAGCTCGGCAAGGGTGGTGTCGGCCTGGGCCAAGGTGTTGGTTGCGCTGGCGACCAGCGGGTCGATGCGGCCGCTGATCCGATCGGCCAATTGGCCGTATTTGTCGGCGGCGCTGCGGGCGGCCGCCAGGGTGTTGGTCAACTCCGGCGAGCGGGCCAGGCTGTTCAGGCCGGCCAGGAGATTGGAGATGCTGTTGCGTAATTCCTCCACTTTCATTCCTTCGATCGTCGCATCCATCCTGGAGATCAAGCCCCGGAGGTCCTTTTCGAGGCCCTTGAGGTCGAGACTGGCGAGGTTCCTCATCATCAGTTCGATATGGGTTTCCTGGGTTGGGATTTCGAAGTAGAGCGGCTTGAGTTGGTGGAGGAACGGCGGAGCGGCGTCGGCGAGGGTGTTGAGGCCCACATAGAGCACGCCGGTGACGAAACTATCTGCCTCAAGAGTCGCCCGCAGTCCTCGATGCACATCCCCGGCGAGGTCGGTCAGCACCTCCAGCGTCCGGCCATCTTCGAGGCGTTTTCGCATGAGGTTATCCTGGAGTTCGATAATCACGGGCATCGAGAAGTCGTTGCTGAACTGGTTGAAATGGATCATGACGCGTTTGACCGAACCGACGGTCACCCCGCGATATTTCACCGGCGCGCCTTCGTTCAGACCGTTGAGCGAGGAATCGAAGTAGAGAATGCATTCATGGGTGCGGGTGAACAGGCGGGACGAACTGAACAGGATCAGGCCGCAGACCCCGAGACCCAGGCCGGCCACGATAAAGAGCCCGATGGCGGTGGAATTGGCTTTCTTGCTCATAGTCAGGGTGGGATCACCGGGGTGCGGGTGGCGGATTGGCCCCGGCTGAGGAACTCGCGCACCGCCGGGTCGGTCGAGTGGAGCAGCAAATCGCAGGGGTTGCCTTCGGCCCGCATCGTGCGGGTGCCGGCATCGAGGAAGATGGCACTGTCGCCAATGGCGAAAATGCTATCCAATTCATGCGTGACGACCACGAAAGTCGCGCCGAGGCTGTCGCGGAGGTCGAGGATTAGCCGGTCGAGGTTGCGCGATGAGATTGGGTCGAGCCCGGCGGACGGCTCATCGAAGAACAGGATGTCAGGGTCCAGGGTCAGGGCTCGGGCCAGTCCGGCGCGCTTGTTCATCCCACCGGAAATCTCGGAAGGATAATAGTCCTCGAACCCCTTGAGGCCGACCAGGGCAAGCTTGAGCCGGGCAATCTCGGTGATATCGGCCGCGGGCAGTTCGGTATATTCCCCCAGTGGAAGGCCGACGTTTTCCGCGAGCGTCATGGAACTCCAGAGGGCCCCGCTCTGGAACAGGACGCCGAAGGAGCGCAAACGTCGCTGGCGCTCTTCCGGGGTGGCGGCCCAAAAGGCGACGCCGTCATAATAGACGTCGCCCTGCGCGGGTTCCTTCAGGCCGATGAGCGCCCGGAGGAGGGTGCTCTTGCCGCAACCGCTGCCGCCCATGATGATGAAAACCTCCCCCCGTTTCACGCGTGCCGTGAGGTGACGCATGACCATAAAGGACCCGAAGGCCAAGGTGAGGTCGCGCATTTCGATCCGGATGTCGGGGTGGGAGAGGTCCATCGGTCAGATCCTGAACGCGTTGCACAGCACTGCGAAGAGGCCGTCCGAGGCGATGATCAGCGTAATGCCGGTGACAACGGCCGAGGTGGTGGCCTTTCCGACCGCGGCGGCGTTCGCGCCACATTGCATGCCGCGCAGGCAGCCGATGAGCGCGACCACCACGGCGAAAAAGGTGCCCTTGAAGACGCCCAGCAGGAAGTTGGTAAGGCTCACAGCGGCGAGTGTCCGGTGCCAATAGAGGCCGGGATCGATGTGCAGCATGCTGGTGGCGACGAGGAAGCCGCCGAGGATGGCGACCAGGTCAGCAAAGAGGCATAACAACGGCATCATGGCGACCATGGCCAGGATTCGCGGAAGCACCAGGAAATCGATGGGCGAGATGCCAAAGGTCCGGAAGGCTTCAATTTCCTGGCTGACCTTCATGCTGCCCAATTGGGCCGCGAAGGCCGCGCCGGTGCGGCCACAGAGGATGACGCCGGTCATGATGCAGCCCATTTCCCGGACGGTGGCGAGNGCGACGAGGTCCGCCACATAAACGCCGGCACCGAATCGGGACAAGCCGGTGGCGCCGACAAAGGCCATGATCAAACCGATGAGGAAGTTGATAAGGGTCACAATCCCGAGCGCCTGGGGACCGCACTCCTGGATGGCGGCCAGGACATCCTGTCCTCGGAACTGCGCCCGCCCGCGCGCCATCCGCGCCAGCGCGAGAACATTCTCCCCGAGAAAGGCGGCCATGCTGATGCCGCCCGCCCAAGCTGCCGACGCGGAATCTCCGATTCGTTCGAGGAAGGCGGCGGGAGTGGTGGAGGGGGGCGCATCGGTCCGAGCCGGGGCGGCTTGAGAGAGCGCGATCAGCCTGGCTAAACCGGAGGGGAGTGTGTCCGCGCGGAAGGCGATCTTCCGGGCTTGGCAGAGCTCGTAGCACCGGAGCAGGAATACGATTAGGCGGCTGTTCCAGCGTCCTAGGCTTGCGGACTCGAAGGTCAGCGCCTTGGCTGGCCCCCCACGGTCCAGTTCGCTGGAAAGGGCCTCGATGTCCGGCAGACGTGAATGCCCCAACCAGTCTCCGGCCAACGCCAGGCACACGTCGCCGCCGGCGCCGCGCCGGACACTGAACAAGTCTGCCGGTGCCGTTGGGTTCATGGGTGATCCCTTGGCGGCACACGGCTGCCCCACTGATCCTTGGCTCGCGCGGCGGCTTCGCTATAGGGGAACTCCTTGATCAACTGACTCAGCGCTTGTTGGGCTTCCGCAGTTTTGCCCAGGGCGAGGCCCGCCTCGACCAGGGCATAGAGGAGGTTGGATTTGCGCGGGTCGTTCTCAGCCACCGCCAGGAGCGTTCGTGCCGCGGTGAAGGCGCGTTGATATTCCTTTCGTTTGAGGCTGACCTGTACTCGCAACCAGCCGGTATCCAGGGCCAGGCGTTCGAGAGGTCGTTCGAAGGTCAGCAGATCGAGGGCGCGCTGAGCGTCATCGAATTGGGCGCACTGGAGGAGTATGCTGGCGCTTTCGAGTCGGGCGTGGTGTTCGAAAGTGGCGCGCGGGCCTGGTTTGGCGGGGAGGTCCGCTATCGCGGCGTATTGGTTACGGGCGAGGTCCACCTTCCCGCGGGCCAGGAGCAGGTCGCCGTCGAACAGTTTCCGCAGCCGTCGTTCATCGACGCTCAGCCCGTTTCCGGAAAGGCCGGCGAGCAGCTTGGCGGCCGCTTCGGGCTGGCCTGCATAGTGGAGGAGCATGTCCACGAGGCGCAGCCGGGCTTTCTCCTGGGTGGTCGGCGTGACCCTTTGAGACGAGGCCGCCACGCGCAGGGCTTGTTCGGCGAGTTGGTCGCCGCGCTCTCCCCCGTGTTGGAGATTCAGTCCAAGTTGGTAAAAAACGGGGCCGGAGCCGGCGGAATCGAATTCGTCCGAGCGTTTCAAGATCGCCTCGGCGACCGGTACCAGCAGGGGTTGATCTTCCAACCGAATGGCCCACTCGAGCACGTTTCCGAGGTCGCGGCCGGGCATGCGGGAGAGATCGCGCCGCCGGAAATCGTTGCTGGCTTCGTCGAACACGTCCTGCCGCCAATCGTCGCGCTGGAGCCAGTTGGGGCTAACCCGCACCAGCGCGGTGTTGCTGGCGATGCAAGCCCCGTTTTGCCAGGCCGAGAGCGTGACCTTGCGCAGGCCGGGTTCGAGAAAGAAATGCTGTACGGCGGCGCCCGCGGCCTCAGCACCATCGTCGAAAAGCCACCGGTATTCCCGGCGTTGCCCGGCGTCGATGGCTCGTAGCCGGGTTTTGATCAGAAACGAGTCCCCGAGGCGGGCATGATCCTGGTTATGCCAGTGAAAATACAGGGTGCCCGGTGCGGCCGGAGGCGATTCGAATTGGCTCACCGTGAACCGTGCCACCGGGGGAAACGCGGAGGCCGGCATCAGCTCAAAATGGTCTTGGCCGGGCGGTTTCCAGGCCGCTTCGGCGGCGGGTTCTCCGTTGAACTGGACCTGCACGTACTCGAGGTGGTGAACGCCAGGCCGGAGCGCGACATGCCCGCTGTGCTCACCGCGCCGCCCGCCATGGGGATCATGGCGCCCGAGCCACTCGGCGATCAAATGCCCGTCGATTTCCAGATAGGAGGCATCGGTGGAAACCGTGGCAAACCCGTATTCGCCCCCCTGCGGGGCGGTGAACCAACCGCTGAACAGGGCGACGTAGAAGACGCTGGGGCCGTAGGGGTTTATTCCCATGAAGATCTGCGGCGCCAGGCCGCGGCCCAGGATGGGCGAGGCGGAATTGACCAGGCGGTTGACTTGTTCGCGAGTGTTGATGGGGCCTTCCTTGCAGGTGAGGGTTTCAACGACGACGCCGGCCTCGGGATTCCAGCCACCGGGGGCGGAAGGAGCGTTGGTGCTATAATCTACGAAGTATTTGGTGGCCCCGGAGGAAGTATTGAAGCGGACGCGCATGGGTTCGCCGACGGCCGACCAAAGGGTTTGGGCCTGGACCAACTTGCCGTCCGAGGTCGTAACGCTATATTTGCCGCCCGCCAGCGCCGGCACCGGGCAAATCTCCACCATGCCGACTGCGGCGGGCCACGGGCTATCCCCGGCTTTTTCTACCACCACACGCACGCGGTCGCGATCCTGCGCCGAAGCGGTAAGGAGCAGCAAGCAGAGCAGGGGAGCCCACGTCCATCCTCTGGTATTTGAGCCCCTGCGCATGGTGGTGGCGGGGGTCAAATCCCGCCGAACCGGCGGTGCCGCCGGTTGTATTCCTCCAAGGCGGCGAAGAGTTGGGTTTTGCGGAAGTCGGGCCACAGAGTTTGGGTAATATAGAGTTCGGTATAGGAAATCTGCCAAAGGAGGAAGTTGCTGACACGCATCTCGCCGCTGGTTCGGATCAAGAGGTCGGGGTCGGGGACGTTCCGAGTATAAAGGTGCTGGGAGAAGACCTGCTCGGTGATGTCAGCCGGGTCGAGCATTCCCGCTTTGACCTTGGAGGCGATGCCGCGAACGGCATCGACGATCTCGGTTCGACCGCCATAGCTCAGGGCCATAATGAGGGTCAGACCGTTGTTCTTGGAAAGGGTGGCGATGGATTTGCGGAGATGCTCCTGAACCACCTCGGGGAGCCGATAAACCTGGCCGATGATCTCCAGTCGAACGTTGTTCTTGTTCAGTTCGGGCGTTTCGGTCTTGAGGTAATGCACGAGGTACTTCATGAGCGCATCGACCTCATCCTTCGGCCGATTCCAGTTCTCGACCGAGAAGGCGTATAGGGTCAGGTATTTGATCCCAACCTCCCCGGCGGTGCGGATGATGATGCGCGCGGACTCGGCCCCGGCGCGGTGGCCTTCAATGCGAGGTAGGCTGCGTTCCTTGGCCCAGCGGCCGTTGCCGTCCATAATGATTGCCACATGCCTCGGGAGGGAGGCCTTGGCTTCCGGGCTCAGATGGGCGTTTTGCGCGGTTGTCATGTCTGTGCCGGAAAAGGATACGCATTGGTTGCGGCAGGTCAAGCCGGGGCGGGGGGCGAAGGATTTGACCGATCACAGCCAGTGCTTGACGGTCGCCTTGGGCCGGACCTGCTCTGCCGATCATAAACCTGAAATCGAGGAGTCCGCCAGTTGGTGAAGGCGGCGAAGGAATACGCGGTGGTGATTTAATTGGGTAACCAGGGGCATTCATTCGAGTCGATCCGGTTTTTCTGCGAATGGGTGCAGAACGGTGCCATCGCCAGGTGCGAACCATCAACGGAGGGTGCAATGCGGTAAACTCCGGCATCGATGATGGGATGGCGCCCAGGGGCGGTTTACCAATTCGGAAGGGGCCAACCAGTTCCTCAAACCGCCCGACCGCATCGGGTTGAGTTTGTCGGCCAAGGTTTGTAGGCCAAGCGGCAGGAGCGGTGCGGTTGCCGCGGGTCGGTCATGGGTTCCCGTTTCCCCCAGTTCGCCAGGCCCGCTGCGGAAGTGGGTTGGTCATCGGGTCGCCGGTCGGTGGGATCTGGGCAGGTCTGCCGAAGCCCACCGTAACTAATTCTGACATTTGATTTTCCTTATTGGTGGTGGCAGGTTGCGGCCATGACGACCAAAACGATCCTACCGTTGTTACTGGCCGGCCTTGGCTTGGCCGGTTTTCGTACCCAAATTGTGGCCCAGGGGACCACCTCGTTCCAATACCAGGGCCACTTGGTTGACGGCGCGGCCGCGGCCAACGGGAACTATGACTTGCAGTTCACGCTACACGATGCCGCGACTGGCGGCGGGGCCGTGGGCGGCGCTGTCACAATGGCGCCGGTCCACATCGCCAGCGGCGCTTTCAACGTGACCCTGGATTTCGGCGCGGCGTTCGACGGCACTGGGCGATGGCTCGAAGTGGGAGTGCGTACCAACGGGAGTGTGGCCGCCTACGTCCTGTTGAGCCCGCGGCAGGCGGTGCTGCCGACGCCCTACGCGCTGACCGCTTCCAACGTGGTTGGCAATATAACGGACGCGCAACTTTCGCCGAATATTCCCCGGTTGGATGCCAGTCCGACGTTCACCGGCACGCCGTTTTTCAATTCCGGTTCGGGCGCCCCTTTTACGGTGGGTAACTCGCAGCGGGTGTTGAACCTGAACGCGGATTACCTGGATGGTTTGGGGAGCACTGCTTTCTGGCAAACCGGCGGCAATCCCGGCACCACTGCGGGAACGCAATTCCTGGGAACGAGCGACAATCAGCCGTTAGAACTCAAGGTCAACGGCCGGCGCGCGCTACGGTTGGAGCCGAGTGTGGATGACGAAGTGAACGTGATCGGCGGATCTGCCTCGAACCTGGTGTCCGTTGGGGTGGTGGCTGCTACGGTTGCCGGCGGTGGAGTGGGGAATTTCGGAGGCTTTTTCGCCGGGAACCAGATCTGGAGTAGCTATTCGACCATCGGAGGCGGTGTCGGAAATAGCATATCCTATGCGGTGACGGGCGGGGATACGATTGGCGGGGGCTTTTTTAATATCTCCTCCGGGGGAGAGTCGACGATTGGCGGGGGCAACGCGAATCTAACATCGGGCTTCTTGTCCACGGTGGCTGGGGGACGCGATAATTGGGCGGTGGGGGAAGGCACGGCGATCGGCGGAGGGGAACTGAACGTGATCATGGCTGGAGCAACGGACGCAACGATTGGGGGCGGCGGTTTTAGCACGATTGAGCAGAACGCCTTCGGTTCGACGCTCGCCGGGGGCATTACCAACGTAATCCAGGCCTACGCCGACCACGCCACCATCAGTGGTGGCGGAACGAATCTGGTGTTAGCAGGGGCGTCCTATGCGACGATTGGGGGCGGGTTTCTCAATTTTGCTGGGAGTGCCGGGGTTACTTTGAGCGGCGGTTCGCGCAACCGGGCCACGGACGATTACGCGGTGGTGGGTGGGGGATTGAGCAACGCCGCCCTCGGCAACTCCTCGGTGGCGGCTGGCGGCTTCAATAACACCGCGGGCTCGGCGACCGGATTATTCGCCACGGTCAGCGGCGGTGCCAACAACGTGGCCGATGGCTTGTTTGGCACGGTGCCGGGCGGGACGCTCAACGCGACGGCGGGCAAGGCTGCCTTTGCCGCAGGCTATCGCGCACGGGCTATGCACGACGGCGCCTTTGTCTGGGCTGACACGACCGAGGCCAACTTCGCTTCGGTGAGCACCAACGAGTTCGCCATCCGAGCCACTGGTGGTATCCGGCTTAATGCCGGCCAAGGCAATCTCGAACTGGCCAGCGGTGGGATTAAGGTCACCGGAGCCGGAGTGAATACACCGACGGCGCTCTTCACGCAGCACGCCGATGCCTCTAACACGCAGGCGCATATCACGACGATTTCCAACCCTAATTGCGATGGGAACGCCAATGCTATCCTGGTCGTGACGCACAATTACTCGGCGGACACTTCCGCAGGCCGGTATGACCCTGTTCCTGTGGGGGTGTATTACGACGGTGCCCACTGGGCGATCTACCATGAGGATCACACCACCTCGATTTTGGGACACGCTTACAACGTCATGGTCGTCAAACCCTAAACTGCCCGGCGGGGAGAGGGATCGCCGACTTCCGATTCTGGTCCCGCGGTGAAAAACAGTTAGCTTTTGACAAGGTCGAGGCTTTGGTCCATTGTCGCACGGCTTGGGTGGGGCCGGAGTGGGACTGGCACCACGACAAGCGGAAGCAAGAGCAAAGACCATGGGCAAAGCGTTGATCATTGCAGAGAAGCCCTCGGTGGCTGGCGATATCGCCAAGGCGCTGGGCGGGTTCAAGCGGCAGGACGACTACTACGAAAGCGAACGGTTCGTGCTTTCGTCGGCGGTGGGACACCTGTTGGAATTGTGCGTACCGGATCAATTCGAGGTTAAACGGGGGAAGTGGACCTTCGCCCATTTGCCCGTGATTCCCCCCCATTTTGATCTGCGACCGATCGAGAAGACCGAGTCGCGGCTCAAACAGTTGCTCAAGCTGGTGAAACGATCCGATGTGGATGCGATCGTGAACGCTTGCGACGCCGGGCGTGAAGGGGAACTGATCTTCCGGAATATCGTGCAGTACGCGAAGACCCCGAAACCGATTCAGCGGCTGTGGCTGCAATCGATGACGCCGGGGGCCATTCGGGACGGTTTTGCGCACCTGCGGGACGATCTCTCGATGCGTCCGCTGGCGGATGCCGCCGTATGCCGATCGGAATCGGACTGGCTGGTGGGGATCAACGGCACCCGGGCGATGACGGCCTTCAACTCGAAGACCGGTGGATTCCACCTGACGACGGTTGGGCGGGTGCAGACGCCGACGCTGGCCATCCTGGTGGAGCGCGAGGAACGCATTAAGAATTTCATACCGCGGGACTATTGGGAGGTGCATGGCACCTTCGGTGCGGCGGCGGGGGAGTATCTGGGACGGTGGTTTGATGAAAAGTTCGTCAAGAAGACCGGGGACGCCGATCTTAAGCCGGAGCGGATCTGGGAGGCGGGGCCGGCGGAGGCCATCCGCGCCAAGTGCGAGGGCAAGACGGGGATCGTCACCGAGGAGACCAAGCCGACCACGCAACTGTCGCCGCTGTTGTACGATTTGACGACCTTGCAGCGCGAGGCGAACGGGCGGTTCGGGTTTTCTGCGAAAACGACGTTGTCGCTGGCGCAGGCACTTTACGAGCGGCACAAGGTGCTGACCTATCCCCGGACGGATTCGCGGGCTTTGCCTGAGGACTACCTGGAAGCGGTGAAGAGCACCCTCGGGGTGTTGGGGCAGACCCAGTATGCGGGCTTTGCCAACCAGATTCTCCACAGCGGCTGGGTGCGCCCGAACAAGCGGATTTTCAACAACGCCAAGGTGTCGGATCACTTTGCGATCATCCCCACGACGCAGACACCCAAAGGGTTAAACGAACTGGAGGCGAAGCTGTATGATATGGTCGCCAAGCGCTTCCTCGCCGTTTTTTTTCCGGCGGCCGAGTTTCTGGAGACGACCCGCATCACGCGGGTTGAGGGAGAACCGTTCAAGACCAGCGGCAAAGTGTTGGTCAACCCCGGATGGCTGACGGTGTACGGCAAAGAAGCGCAAACCGACGACACACCGAACCTGGTGCCGGTGCAGCTCAACGAGGAGGTGCAGACCAAGAAGGTCGAGGTCATCGCCAGCCAGACCAAGCCGCCGCCGCGATTCAACGAAGCCACTTTGCTGAGCGCGATGGAAGGCGCGGGCAAACTGGTGGAAGACGAAGAACTGCGGGAGGCGATGCAGGACAAGGGGTTGGGCACGCCGGCCACGCGTGCCCAGATTATCGAGGGACTAATTTACGAGAAATATGTCCTGCGGCATGGGCGCGATTTGCAGGCGACGGCCAAGGCCTTTTCGCTGATCATTCTCTTGCGCGGCCTGGGGATCCCGGAGCTATCCTCGCCCGAGTTGACGGGGAACTGGGAGTTCAAGCTGAGGAGCATGGCGCGCGGACAGATGCGGCGACTGGACTTCATGACCGAAATCGCCGAGGTCACGCGCGCGATTGTGGAGAAGGCCAAACGCCATGAAAGCGACACGGTGCCCGGTGATTTTGGCGCGCTGAAAGTCGCTTGTCCCAAGTGCGGCGGGGAGATCCACGAAAATTACAAGAAATTCCAGTGTCAGAAATGCGATTTTTCCCTCTGGAAGATCGTGGCCAGCCGGCAGCTCGAGATTCCCGAAGTCGAGGAGTTGATCACCAAGAGGCAGGTGGGTCCGTTGCAAGGTTTCCGGAGCAAGATGGGCAAGCCGTTCGCCGCCGTCATTAAGCTGACGCCGGAACTGAAACCGGAGTTTGACTTCGGCCAGGACAAACCGGACGCCAACGGCGTGATGCAGGAGGTCGATTTTTCCGGCCAGGAACCGCTGGGGAAGTGCCCGAAGTGTGGTGGGCGGGTGTTTGAAACCCCGATGAATTATCTTTGTGAGCGGGCGGTGGGCGCGGCGCGATCGTGTGCTTTCCGCACCGGTCGGGTGATTCTGCAGCAAGCGGTGGACCGTGCGCAGGCAGAAAAACTCTTAGCCTCCGGCAAGACCGATTTGCTCCCGAAGTTCATCTCCCGCAAAGGTCGCCCCTTCAAGGCGTTCCTGGTGCTGAAGGACGGGGATGTCGGCTTTGAATTCGAGCCGCGTGCGGTGAAGGGCAAAGCGCGGGCGCCCAAGAGTCAGGAGCCTAAGGAACCGGCGGCTAAAATCGATTTTTCTGGCCGTGAATCACTGGGCGCCTGTCCCAAGTGCGGCGGGAAGGTATTCGAGACCGAGGTGGCCTATCTGTGCGAGAAATCGCAAGCGGACAAACGCCCGTGCAAGTTCAAGATCAGCAAGGTGATTGCTCAGCGGCCCATCGAACCGTTGCAAGCCAGCCAGTTGCTGGCGGAGCGGAAGACAGAGTTGCTTCAGAAGTTCATCTCCCGGGCCGGTCGGCCCTTCCCGGCATATCTCGTTTTGGACGAATCGGGAAAGGTCACGTTCGAGTTCCTTCCGCGCGAATAGTCACTTCAGGGCTGGGGTTGGATGGGGCCGGTCTGCGGTTCCACGATCTGGACTACATCTCCCGGTTGGAGCGGGATATCCTGGGCCTCGGGGGCCAGCAGCTTCTTCACGTCTACGCGGTTGGCCAGGCCATTGCGGAGGATGATGATCTCCGATGGCTCTCCCCCGGTGTACTCCGCGGTCACGATGGCTTTCCTCAGGCTCATCCCCTGGACCCAGGGCAGGATAGGGATGTGGACCTGGCCATTGATGTGGACGTTGGCGCCTCCGGCCTGGGCTTGCTGCATGCGCGTAATGGCCTCCTGCTGACCGGCGAGGTAAGCCGCGCGCGCCTGGGCGTGGGCAGTGGCCTTGGTGACGCAGCCCGTCGCGGCCAGCGCGGTGGCAACCAGCACCACCGTTCCCAGACCTAACTTTCTCGCAACCCGCCACCAAATCGGTTTCATAAGGAGAGACTAAGAATGGGGGCTGCGATTTTCAAGCGCCAGGTGGGGCGGGGCGGGCAGTCCCCGATTTTCTCCCCTCTCCCAGGTGGTGGCTATTCTCCTGGCCGTTTAAGGATTCTGCCGAATTCGCTGTCATCGGGCTCAATTTCGATGCGCTGGACGCCGGAAGCGGCAGGGCGCTGGGAGGTGGCGGAGGCGGTGGTTGGGCCACTGCCAGTCCGCCTGGGGGTGATGGGAAAGACCGGTGGACGAGTGGCCGAGGTTTCGAGTTCCGCCGGGTCGGTGTCGGGCGGTTCGGGGGTTTGCCCGGGGATTTGCCAGGATTTTCGGTTTTCGAGCCACTTCACATAACGCTGGAAGGTCCACATGCCATGCTCGGCGCCAGTCTCGAGGGCTGAGGCGACCTTGAAGTACTCGCGATTGCGGATGAAGTTCTTGACCGCGTGAGTGGCCATGAGGATCTCGCATTCGGGCACGCGAATGTTGAGGTCGGAGCGATAGCGGAGGCGCTGGGAGATGACGGCCAGCAGGGCATCGGCCACTTGAGCCGCCACGCCGGCTTGGATTTCCGCGGGGAAGGCGGAGACGATTCGCTGCAGGGCCTCGGCGCAGGAGGAGGAATGCACCGTGGCCAGCACGAGGTGGCCGGTTTCCGACGCGCCCAAGGTCAAGCGCATGGTCTCGGGGTCGCGCATCTCGCCGACCATGAGCACGTCGGGATCCTCGCGCAACGCATCCAGGAGGGCCTGCTCAAAACTGGGGGTGTCCCGCCCCACCTCGCGCTGGCGGATATAGGCACGGCGCGGGCGGAAGGTGTACTCGATGGGGCTCTCGATGGTCACGATATGTCGCGTGTCCGTCAAATTGATCTCCTGGATGAGGGCGGCGAGGGTGGAGGATTTTCCACAGCCGGTGGGACCGCTTAGCAGGATGAGGCCATGGTTGGCGGCCACCAACTTTTTCAGATCCGGGTGGAGATTCAGCTTCTCGATGGTGGCCTGGAAGGAAGCGAGGAGCCGAATGGCGAAACCGACGCCACGGGAGGTTTGGAGGATATTAATGCGGCAGCGGGTGCCATGAATGGTCTTGGAGAGATCAAAGGAGCGGCGTTCGAGGAATTGAGGCCATTGATCCTCGCCCAGAATCTGGCGAGCCCAGTCGAGCAACAGTTTGCCCGGCACGGCTTCGCCGGCGGTGCGCAGGGAACCCCGAATTCTCAGGGCTGGCGGGAGCCCGGCTTCCAGGTGCAAATCGCTGGCGCCGTTGCTCAGCGCCTGGCCTACTAATGAGTCCAAATCCATGAGTGACTCTAGGCTTTAACAGCCGATCTGGCAAAAGGTTCCGGCTTCGATAGTAGAATCGCGGGCGGTCAAGGTGTCGTCAATCACCCACGATTCTCACCGCGTTTTCTTGGGTCAAACGCCAGTTTGGAGGAGTTCGATGGCATGCGGGATCGCGGACACGACAAAGTCGAGGCACTCAACGGCACCGGTGGGCTTGCCCGGGAGACAGAGCACCAACACGCCTCCGAGGTCAGCCGCCAGGCAGCGGCTGAGCAAGGCGTGCGGGGTGATCTTGAGGGATTCGCGGCGCATCACCTCGCCGAAGCCCGGCAACTCGCGCCCCCCGAGATCGCGCACCGCTTCCGGGGTAACGTCGCGCGGGGAGATCCCGGTGCCGCCGGTGGTGAGAATGAGTTGGCAGCCCAGAGTGATCTGGCGGCGGATGAGACTCTGGATGCTTCCACGCTCGTCGGGGGTGACGGCTTCGTCCAGTATTATCCAGCCGTAGGCGAGGGCCGCCGACTTGAGCGCGGGGCCGCTCAAGTCGGGATAGGACCCCGCGGCGGCGCGATCCGAGATGGTGATGATTCCGGTCTTGATTTGCATGGGTGTGGTTACCGCCCCGGGGGGCTATTGTTTGGTCTTGGAGACGAGGCTGATGCCCGAGATGCACATGGTTTTATCCACCGCTTTACACATGTCGTAAATAGTGAGCGCCGCGACGCTGACGGCGGTTAAAGCCTCCATCTCGACTCCCGTTTGGGCGGCGACGCGAGCCAGGGCGAAGATGACGATCCGGTCGCGAGTGGAGGGGAATTCGAAATTCACTTCGCAGTAAGTGAGCGGCAGGGGGTGGCAGAGGGGGATCAGTTCGCTGGTTTTCTTGGCTGCGAGGATGCCTGCCAGCCGGGCGGTGGCGAGGACGTTCCCTTTGGCCATCGTGTGAGACTCTATTAGAGCCAGAGTTGCCGGTTGGAGATGAATCTCGCCTCGTGCGGCAGCCGTTCGGAGCAGAATTGGCTTGGTGGAGACATCCACCATCGTCGTCTCGCCCTGCTCATTGAGGTGTGTTGGCTGTTTGGTCATATCGGCTTCAGTTTCAACCCCCAGACGCCCAGAAACAAGAGCTCGGGCTCCGATACCCAACCACTCCGCCATCCTTGCGGTGCCAGGACGTTGAAGGTCGACAAGGGTTAGCTGAAACGTGCATGGTTTACAACGTGTTTTGCGATCCCAAGACCGGGTGATTTCGATCAGCTTTCGCTTTCCTGAGGACCCGGAAAGGGGTAAACAGGAAACGCGATGGGAGCCGCCGGGGCGTTTCTGCCTCCGGAGACGATCGGCGTCTACCTCGTCAGACCTATGGATACGACGATAACATTGACGGTGAATGGCCAGAAACGGGTCGTGGTCACGGAGTCCGACCGATCGTTGCTGGAGGTGCTGCGCGAGGACTTGAAATTGACCGGCACGAAGTATGGGTGCGGGGAGGGGCAATGCCGGGCCTGCACGGTATTGCTCAACGGCAAAGCGGTGGCCGCCTGTACGACCCCCGTTATCGAGGCGGACCAACAGGCCGTGGTGACCATCGAGGGACTGGCCAAAGGGGAGGCGTTGCATCCGGTGCAGGAAGCTTTCCTGGCAGAAAACGCCTTCCAGTGTGGGTTCTGCACCCCGGGGATGATCCTCGGCACAGTGGCCTTGCTCAACGACTTGCCCCACCCAACCGAGGCGGAGATCCGTTCCCGTCTCAATCGTCATCTCTGCCGCTGTTGCCATTACCCGTTGATGGTGAAAGCGGTGCGTCGTGCCGCCGGTCAACGGGCCTGAGTTCAGGGACTATCACAAGCGGTTCATCGTATGAAGACGCAACTTACCACCGGGGTTCCGATCGAGGCCCACGAGACGGAGCCGTTAGAATCAGTGGCCTATGATTTCGGGCTGAGCCGGCGGGGCTTTGTTCATGTGCTCGGCGCGGGCCTGCTGATCGCGGCGAGCGGATGGTCGGCTGTGGCACAGCAGCGGGGTGGCGGACGCGGCGGGGGGCCGCGGACCATCGCCGCCCGAATCCATCTGGCGAAGGACAGGACGATTACCGTCCTGGCCGGGAAGGTCGAGGGAGGGCAGGGAGCACGGG
>TBL_comb47_HYPODRAFT_10000388_pt1 | contig 58313 bp, 34 predicted proteins | sample TroBogypolimnion_40_FD_10682 | JGI IMG/M metagenome (IMG submission 10682)
TCTGCCTGGGTGGCTGCGGCGAACGATTCCTGGCTGCATGTGACCAACCAAAGCGGGGCGGGCAGCGCGAATGTGATTTTCAGTTTCGATGCCAACCCCGGCGCGACGCGTGTTGGCACGCTCACCATCGCCGGGCAGGCGCTGGCCGTCACCCAGGCTGGGGCTAATTACGTCGCGGCCAATTCGCTCACCACGCTGGTCTCCTCGGGACTGAGCTATCCCTCCGGCGTGGCGGTGGACGGCGCGGGCGATGTCTATTTTCCCGACAACAGCAACCAGGCGATCAAGAAGTGGACGGCGGCCACCGGGACGGTCGCCACGCTGGTCTCCCTGGGAAGCTCTTCCTGGACCGCGGCTGTGGCTGTGGACGGCGCGGGCGATGTCTATTTCGCCGACTGGGGCGACCACGCGATCGAGAAGTGGACGGCGGCCAGCGGGACGGTCACCACGCTGGTTTCCTCGGGACTGAACCATCCCAGGGGCGTGGCGGTGGACGGCGCGGACAATGTCTATATCGCCGACACTGACCACAACGTGATCAAGGAGTGGACGGCGGCCGACGGCCTGGTCAGCGCACTGGTCCCCTTGGGACCGGACTCTCCCTCTGGCGTGACGGTGGATGGCGCGGGCAATGTCTATGCCCTGACCGGCAACGGCGCCATTCAGGAGTGGACCGCGGCCAGCGGCGCGGTCACGACACTGGTCTCCTCGGGGCTGGGTGCTGCATTGGGGGTGGCGGTGGACGGCTCGGGGAATGTCTATATCGCCTCCACTAACGGCGGGATCCTGGAGTGGACGGCAGCCACCGGCGCGCTCAGCACGTTGGTCTCCTCGGGACTGAGCCTGCCCACTGGCGTGGCGGTGGACGGCGCGGGCAATGTCTATCTCGCCAACCTGGCCTGGGACAACACCGCGATCTACGAGTGGCCGCGGGCGTTTGTGGATGCGACGGCCAAAGCGGAACCGGCGGCCGCGGGCAGCGATGTGTTGCCGGTGGTGTTGCCCGCCACGGCGAATCTGAGCGGGCCGTTTGCCCCCACCAGCGATGCGGCGTGGTTGACCATCGGCGGCATCGACCACGGCGTAGTGAGCTTCAGCTTCACCGCCAACCCCGGCCTGGCCGCGCGCACCGCGCACATTACCCTGCTCGGCCAGAACATTGCCGTCAACCAAGGTGCTCCCAGTTATGTCCTGGGGGTCACCAATCGCGTGGAAGGGCCGGCGGCGGGGGTGGATAGTGTCGTGCTGGCGGCTCCGTCCCCGCTCAGCGCCTGGACGGCCACGGCGAACACGCCCTGGCTGCATGTGAGCACGGCTAGTCAAAGCGGCGTCGGCAGCACGAATGTGATCTTCAGTTTCGATGCCAACCCCGGCGCGACGCGCGGCGGCACGCTCAACATCGCCGGCCAGACGCTGGCCGTCACCCAGGCCGGGGCCGCCTACGTCGCCGCCAATCCGCTCACCACACTGATTTCCTCGGGGTTGAAGGAGCCCTGGGGCGTGGCGGTGGACGGCGCGAGCAATGTCTATATCGCCGACACTGGCGACAGCGCGATTAAGAAGTGGGCGGCGGCCGGCGGCACGGTCACCACGCTGGTTGCCTGGGCTGGAGATTGCTCTGAAGTGGCGGTTGATGGGGCAGGCAACGTCTATTTCACCGACTGCGGCTCGAGCGCGGTCCAGAAGTGGACGGCGGCCACGGGCACGATCAGCACGCTGGTCGCCTCGGCCTTGAGTGAGCCCATGGGGGTGGCGGTGGACGGCGCGGGCAATGTCTATATCGCCGACACTTTCAACCACGCGATCCAGGAGTGGACGGCCAACGGCACGGCCACTACGCTGGTCCCCGCGGGACTGACCTATCCCTATGGCGTGGCGGTGGACGGGGCGGGCAACCTCTATATCGCCGACGGAGGGCACGACGCGATCCAGGAGTGGACGGCGGCCAACGGCACGGTCACGGCGCTGGTCGCCTCGGGGCTGAACTATCCCAGGGGCGTGGCGGTGGATGGCGCGGGCAACGTCTATATCGCCGACTGGAGCAACGGCGCGATCCGGGAGCGGACGGCGGCCAACGGCGCGGTCACGACGCTGGTCTCCGCGGGACTGACCTATCCCTATGGCGTGGCGGTGGACGGTGCGGGCAACGTCTATATTGCCGACATGGGCAACAGCGCGATCTACGAGTGGCCGCGGGGGTTTGTGGACGCGACCGCCAAAGCGGAAACTGATGCCGCGGGCAGCGATGTCTTGCCGGTGGTCTTGCCCGCCACAGCGAATCTGGGCGGTCCCTTAGCCCCCACCAGCGACGCGGCGTGGTTGACGATCGGCGGCATCAGCGGCGGCGTGGTCAGTTTTGCCTTCACCGCCAACACGTCATTCTCGGCGCGCACGGCGCATATCACGTTGCTCGGTCAGTGTATTTCGGTCAACCAGGCCGCTGCTCCCGCCCCACCGCCACCGACGCCGACGGTTCTCACCGGCTGGCAGAAGGCGGGCGACGGGGGATTCAGTTTTGTCTTCCTCAGCAACCCGGGCGCGACCTTTACGGTGCTGTCCGCCACCAACCTGGCGTTGCCGCTGGCCGACTGGACGGTCCTCGGGACGCCCACGAATAATGGTTCGGGCCTGTTCCAATTCACCGCGCCAAGCTCGCCGAACGATCCCCAGCGCTACTACCGCCTGCGGTCGCCCTGAGGAAAAACTCAGGTGCAGAGTGGCAGAGACACGCAATATCCGCGTGAGGCGTGGCCTATGACCACACACGGTGCCAGACCGAGTCGAGGTCAGGGCCGCGAGCCATCGGGCCGCGTTCCCGCCTTTCTTGCGCCAGGTCCGGCCCCGCCCCATCAAGGCTAATCAAACCTGATCAAACCTAGCCGCGGCAAGACCATAGGCATTCCCACCGCCAACGGAGTTCGGAATCCAACCATCCGATAAAAACTCTTTTCCCTCGTGCGGCGGGCCAATACAGTGGATAACTCATGGATGCTGAATGCTCTCATGCCGCGCGAAGGGAGGCGTGCCATGCGCCTCACGGGCGCACCCGTGGCCCATCGCCCGAAACCTCCCGGATCTCTCACCCGCCAGCCGTGATCTCCTGTGCGCCGCTTTTCGAATCGGCTTTCCGTGCCTTTTCCCGTGCCCAGGCCTGGTTGTGGTTTGCGGCCCTGAGCAGTTTGTTCCTGGGCGGGATGTCGATCTGCGCCCAGAACCTGACCAACGGTCTCGCCAGCCAATGGGTGGCCGATGATTATGCTGGCGGCGGCAGTTGGATTGACCGGGTTCGCGGAACGGTCGCCGCCAGCGACGGGGCACCGGTCCCGTTGGCGGTTAGCGCCGCGTTTGGCATCCACAAAGGTGTGCAGAGAAGCGCGGGCGCCGGCGGAACGGGCGGATTTCTCATTCCCGCCGCCAATCCGCCCACGGGCCTTACCAACTACACGTTGGCAGTGGTGTTCGCGGCGGCCACGGCGGGGCCCGGGGCTGGCGCTTATTATAGCTCTCAGATCATCTTCGGGTACGACACGTCCGGTGCCGGCCAACCGGATTGGGGTATCTCTTGGGGGGGCAACGGAAGTCGAGCGGGGCAGGGGGTGGTCGCGGGCATCGGCTGGGCCGGAGGCGATTCGCCGCTGGTGTCCGCTAACAGCCCCATGGCACTCAACGCCACCCACGTCGCCGTCCTGCAGGTCAACGGCAGCAATAGCACGATGACCCTCTTTGTGGATGGGGTTCAAGCTAGTCAGGCCAGCGGGATCACCATCCTGGCCCCCACGAACAGCAATGGGACCGGGGCGATCCCGCTCTTGAGCATCGCTAACAGCACCATCGGTGCGGCTTTTACCGGTGCGATCGCCGAGGTGCGGGTCTATACCAATGCCACCGTGAGCGGCACCGCGCTAGGCATCTACTTGCAGAATGGGTACGCGAAACTGTCGCCCATCCTTCTCACCGCCACCCCCGCGCTGGTTTATCGCGGTGGCCCAGTCACTTTGCAGGTGACCGTACCCGCCGCCGCCACCCAGGGCGGCCCGTTCCCCGTCACCCTAATCTCCGATAACCCGGGGGTGGTGGCGAGCACGAACGTCGTGCTCGCCGCCGGCACCACCAGCACGAATCTGGTCGTGCTGGTCGGGGGGGTGGGAACGGCCAATATCACCGCGTCTGGCACCGGGTTGCTGGCCTCCACTCCGCTGGTCGTGTCCGGGGTCGCGGCAGGCTCGGTGATGCCGACCGCCTGGTTCAAAGCCGATGTGGTGAGAGGTGTGTCCAACGGGGCGGCCTTGGCCACCTGGCCTGATTTGACGGGTAACGGCTACAACGCCACTCAGGGATCGATTAGCCAACAGCCCACCTTTGTCACCAACGCCATGAACGGCCTGCCGGTGCTGCGCTTTAACTCCGCCAACAGCACTTGCCTGGCGCTCACACGCCCGATCCAGGATGATTTCAGCATCGTCTGCGTGTTCCAAAGCACGCAGGGACTTGGCTCGGGCAATCTGTTCTATCAGGGAGCGGGCTTGGTGAACGCCGAGGTCGGGGGAGTCGTGGACGATTTTGGCACTTGCCTCTTCGCCAACGGCTCCGTCGCCGCGGGAACGGGCAATCCCGATGTCGCCGTCGATTCCAATCCCGGTTACAATGATGGCCGCCCTCACGTCATGACGTTTTCTCGCTCGCGGAGCACCGGCCTGGTTGCCCTCTATATGGACGGCGCGCTCGCCGGCACCACCACCGGCGGCACGCAATCGTTGACCTCACCGTCCCAACTGCTCTTCGGCGCGCAACAGACCTTCATCAATTATTTCTCAGGGGATATCGCCGAGGTGGCGATTTTCAATGTCGCGTTGTCCGACACCAACCGTCAGTCTGTGGAATCCCCGCTGTTCCAAAAATACAACCTGCCTCCGCCCGCACCGGCGGGGTTGTATCTCCAACTCCAAAATGGCGGCGTGGCGCTCACCTGGCTGGCCTCGAGCGGCGCCACCGGCTACCATGTCAAACGCGGGACCACCTCCGGCGGACCTTATACGGTGATCGCCACCAATTCGGCCACCCTCTTCACCGACGCGACCGCGTCCCCGACGAACACCTACTATTACGTGGTGTCCGCTTTCAACGGCAGCAGCGAAAGTGTCAACTCGACCGAGGTCAATACGGAGTCCCTGCTGGGTTTCCGTTATGCCCTGGGACCCAGCAGCCGCAAAACGCCAATCACAATCTCCGAGATCCTGTGGAAACCCGCCCCGCGCCTCGATAATAAGAACCTGGAGTTCATCGAGATCTATAACTCCAATCCCTGGTATCATGACCTCAGCGGCTATCGTTTGACCTGTGCGGACATGAACTACGTTTTCCCCGCGGGCACGAGGATTGCCTCCAATAGTTTTCTGGTGATTGCCGCCGCGCCGAGTGACCTCCAGAGCGTCTATGGCATCACCAACGTCACGGGCCCGTACGCCGGCAGCCTCAAGAAATCCGAGTCCCTCCAACTCCTGGATGAACAAGGCGCGGTCCTGTTGACCGTGCCGTACTCGGACGTTTTTCCCTGGCCGGTGGCTGCCGATGGGACGGGACATTCGATAGTTCTGGCCGACCCGACCTACGGGGAAGGGGACCCCCGTGCCTGGTCACTGAGCGACGCGGTCGGCGGCACCCCCGGCCGGCGAGAGGTGTTCCATCCCGGCCCCCTGCGCAATGTCGTTATCAATGAGATCCTGCCCCACTCGGAGGATCCCGCCGTTCCGCAGTTCATTGAACTCTACAACCACAGCAGTTCCAGCGTCGACGTGTCTGGCTGTATTCTGACGGACGATCCCACCACGAACAAATTTGTCTTCCCGGCGGGCACGCTGGTGGCGCCGGCGGGGTTTGTTTCGTTCACCGGGCCGCAGTTTGGCTTCACGCTCAACGGGGCGGGCGAAACCCTCTATCTCATTCAGCCGGACGGCACCCGGGTGCTCGATGCCGTCCAGTTCGGCGCACAATCGGACGGCATTGCCTATGGCCGCTGGCCAGATGGCGCCAATGAGTTTTACGCGCTCGCGCGCGGAACGCCCGGCACGAACAACAGCCCGATCCTCATCGGTGATATCGTGATCAATGAGTTGATGTACAACCCCATCAGCGGCAACGACGACGATCAATACATCGAATTGTTCAATCAGGGNGCCCGCCCGGTTAACCTCGCCAACTGGCAATTCACCTCCGCCGTCACCTTCACCTTCCCCAGTGTCACGCTGGCGCCCAATAGTTACCTGGTCGTCGCCCGCAACTTGACCAACCTGCTCGGCAAATACACCAATCTCACTCGCGCCAATACGGTGGGAAATTATACCGGCAAATTGTCGCACAAGGGCGAGTTGCTGGTCCTTTCCATGCCCCAAACCCTCCATACGAACACGGCGATTTCTGTGGCCGAAGACCAGGTGGCTTACGGCACGGGCGGACGCTGGGGACAGTGGGCCGGCGGCGGGGGCAGCAGCCTAGAACTGATCGATCCTCGCGCCAATCATCGGTTAGCCTCGAACTGGGCCGATAGCGATGAGTCGCAAAAATCCTCCTGGACAAACCTCCAATTCACCGGGACCCTCGACAACGGAGCCAATTACGGTTCGTCCATCGGCTACGCCCAGATCGGCATTTTGGACGTCGGCGAATGCCTGGTGGATAACGTCGAGGTGGACGATGTCAACGGGGTCAACTATGTCTCCAATCCCACCTTCGAAACCGGCCTCGCCAACTGGAGCCCGCAGGGGGATTGTATCCGTTCCAGCTTGGAATCTTCAGGCTATGCCAGCAGCTTCTCCTTGCACGTTCGTTGCAGTGACCGCTATTACAACGCGGTGAATTCGTGCCAGGTGGCGTTGAACTCGAATTCACTGGCGGCGGGCCAAACCGCCACCCTGCGATTCAAGGCCCGGTGGATTTGTGGCTGGCCGGAGGCGATCTTGCGGCTCAACGGCGGTTGGCTCGAGGCGACCGGCGCCATGCCGGTCCCCTCTAACCTGGGCACCCCGGGGATGCCCAACAGCCGGCAGGTCGCCAGCGCAGGCCCGGCCATTTTCAACGTCACCCATTTCCCCAGTGTTCCGGCCGCCAACCAATCCGTCGTGGTCACCGCCCAGGTTCATGAGGCCAACGGCGTCCAGGCCCTCCTCCTGAATTATCGCGTGGATCCCTCCACCAACTACACTTCGGTGGCCATGAAAGATGATGGCACCGGCGGCGATGGGATCGCGGGAGATGGCGTTTTCAGCGCCACGATCCCAGGCCAGTCCCTCAACACCCTGGTCGCCTTCTACCTCTCCGCGACCGGTAGTAACTCGGTCGCCTCCCGTTTCCCGGCCCTGCTCACGGATAACTCGCCCTCGCGCGATTGCCTGGCCATGTTCGGTGACGGCAACCCGGGTGGCAGCTTCAGCGTTTATCACCTCTGGCTCACGCAATCGAACATCACCCGCTGGGCCAATCTCGGCAACCTCAGCAATGAGGGGATTGACTGCACCATGGTCAACGGCAACCGCGTTATTTATAATGCCCAGGCCCATTTCCAGGGCAGTCCCGTTCACCAGGGCTACGATACCCCCAATGGTTCCTGGTGCACCTACAAGTGGATCTTCCAGGATGATGATAAATTCCTGGGCGCCACTTCCTTCAACAAGATCCACTGGCCTGGCAACACCGCCAACGATCCCACCATTCAGCGTGAGCAACTTGCCAACGCCTTCCTGCGCGCCTTGGGCGTGCCGTGGCTCAATCGCCGTTATGTCGTCGTCTATGTCAACGGCAACCGCCGAGGCACGCTCATGGAAGACGCGCAAACCCCCGACAACGACATGGTCAAGGAATACTTTCCGAACGATTCCAATGGCTATTTGCGCAAGGTCAACCGGTGGTACGAATTCGCCCCGTCTTTGTCCGGTGAGGCCCTGCCGGTGTTCCTCGCCTCCGAGGCCATGATCATGCCCTACACCACCACCGGTGGGGCCAAGAAACCCGGTCGCTACCGCTTTGCCTTCGAATACCGGACCACGGCGGATTCGGCCAACAACCTCACCGATTTGTTTTCCCTCATCGATGCCGCCAGTTCACAAGGCTCCCCCGATTACGTGCGGAACCTGGGAAACCTCGCCGATATGGAAAACTGGATGCGGGTTTTCGCCGCCAATCATGCCGCCGGGAATTGGGACTCCTTCGGCTGCAGCAGCGGGCAGAACCTTTACGCTTACACCGGTACCCTGGGAACGCGATGCACACTGATGATGTTTGATTTCAACATCGGCTTGGGCAGCGAAGTCAACTACCCGCCGGGCCAGAACCTCTTCACGACCGTTGGCGGAGACAATAATATCGCCGGCATCTACAACGAGGCCACCTTCCGCCGAATGTATTGGCGGGCCTTGGGCGAATTGGTCGCGAACGGCCCTTTGAACCTCTCCCTGAGCACCCCCTTGTTGAACGCAAAATTTGCCACCTTCACCGCCAACGGACTGAGTGTCGAAGATCCCAATCTCAACCTGATTCCCTGGTTAGCTCAGGCCTCGCCACTGGTGGCCGCCCAGGTTACCGCCGCCAACGCCACCAATTTTGCCGTCAATCCGACCATCCCCGTCACCAATAACGTGGCCGTTCTCACCGGCCAGGCCCCGTTTAACGTGGATACGATCTGGGTTAATGGAGCCGCTTATCCACTGACGTGGACGACTGTGACCAATTGGGTGATGACCGTGCCGCTCCAGAACGGGACCAATCAACTTGCCGTCGTGGGTGTCGGCCGGAACGGCCAGCCCATTGCGGGAGATAACGCGGGCCTCAGCGTTAGCTACAGCGCCACCAACCCCTCCCCAATCGGGCAGGTGGTCCTCAACGAGATCCAGTACCATGCCCCTGTGGCTGGCGCCGAGTTCGTCGAGTTGTTTAACAACTCAACCAACACCACCTTCGATCTGTCGGATTGGCAGGTGCGGGGATTGGCCTACACTTTTCCCAGTGGTTCGCTCATCGGGCCGGGGCGCTACCTGGTCCTCGCCGCCAATGACCAGGCCTTCGCCGGCGCTTACGGCGCCACCAATCCCGTGTTTGACACCTTCAGTGGGACCTTGTTCCCCAGTGGAACCCTCGCGTTGTTAACGTCCAGCAATGTGATAGTGGCTGAAGTTAAGTATGAAAGCCAGTTGCCCTGGCCCACCAACGCCAACGGGACCGGCCCCTCGTTGCAACTCATCGACCCGCGCCAGGACAACTGGCGCGTCGGCAACTGGTCAACCAGGTCCTTGTCCGCCACTCCGGGGGCTGCCAATAGCGTCGCCTCGGTCCTCGCCCCGTTCCCACCCCTCTGGATTAACGAATTGCAGGCCGACAACCGGACGGGCATCACCAACCGCGCCGGCCAACACACGGCCTGGGTCGAACTCTACAACCCCGGCACCAATCCCGTGGCGCTCAACGGCCTTTACCTGGCCAACAATTACACCAACCTCCTGCAATGGGCATTCCCGGCTAACGCCGTCATCAGTGCCGGCCAATTCGAGGTCATCTTTGCCGATGCGTTGACCAACCTGACCACCACCAGCGAATGGCACACCAGTTTTGCCCTCGGCAGCGGCACCGGATCCCTGGCCCTGACCCGCCTCGCCACCAATGGCCAACCGCAGGTGCTCGACTATGTCAATTATGCCAACGTGATGCCCAACAATTCCTTCGGCTCTGTTCCCGATGGCCAGGGCTTCACCCGCCAGGAGTTGTTTCAGGCCACACCCGGCGGCCCCAACAACGGCACCAGCACTCCCCCCGCGTCCTTTATTGACTACGCACTGGCGGGCTCGGTCTATACCCAGAACTTCGACGCCCTCCCCAACCCCGGCGCGGTCTCGGTGAATTCCGCCAACCCGGTCACCATCAACGGTACCACCTACTCACTTCCGAATCCCTTCGATTTCGCCTATCCCATCAGCGCTGCGACCAGCGGTGGCGGATTAGGCCTCGGCGCGATGGCGGGATGGTACGGATCCGGGGCTCTCGCGGCCAAGTTCGGCGCTACGGACGGCGATCAGACGACCGGCGGTCAGCTCAGTTTCGGCCTGCCCGGCAGTTCCAACCGGTCCCTGGGCCTGCTCGCCACCAGTTCGACCGGCGGCACTGCCTTTGGTGTGCGGTTCATCAACGGAACGCCGATGACCTTGACGCGCATGAACCTGCAATTCTCCGGCCAGGTCTGGCGCCAATCGAACCTGGCGAAAAGCCTGCGGTTCTCCTACTCACTGGACCGGACCGGCACCAATGGGTTCCCCGCCAGCGCCACCGCCTTCCTGCCCGCTCTGGATGTCAACCTGCCGCCGGTGGCGGCTGACGTGGGCGGCTTGGCCGTCGACGGCACGTCATCTCTTAACCAGACCAATCTCGGCGTGTTCAACCAAGCCATCACCAATTGGCCTCCGGGCGCGGCCCTCTGGCTGGTGTGGCAGATGGCGGATCCCACCGGCAAAGCCCAAGGCCTGGGCATAGATAACCTGCTGTTTTCCGCCGCACCGCCACCGCCGCCGCCGGTATCCGTCCAGCTGGCGGGCACCAACGTGTTCCTGACCTGGCCCACCACGACGGGCGCCAGTTATCAACTCGAGTACAAGAACACTCTGGCCGCGGGCTATTGGACGGCGATCGGCAGTCCGTTCACGGGTTCGGGGCAGATGGTGACCCTCACCAACGCCGTCGGCCCTGCGGCTCAGTGCTTTTACCGGTTCCGGCTGTTGAATTGGACTGCGCCTTGAGCCATGGCTTTTTGCTGGCATACGATTCGCCGGCGGCGTTTAATACTTGGCAATATGATGACGCGACGTTTCGGTCTGGGCTGCTGGGTTGCGGTCTCCCTCTTGCCTTTGGCTCAGTTTCACTCCGCCGGCCTGGCTGCCTCGCCAGATTCGCCCGCTTCCGCTTCACCGGCGTTTTTCGTTGCCACGAATGGCAACGACCAATGGTCAGGCAGGACCGCCCAGCCGGCCTTGGACGGTCGCGATGGCCCGTTTGCCACGCCCGATCACGCGCTTCGCGCCCTCCGTGAGGCTAGGGCTCGCGCGGGCGCGGGCACGGCCCCGACGACCGCCGCGATCTATCTGGGGGGTGGCACTTATTTCCTTCCCGCTCCCTTGGTTTTGAAGCCGGAGGACTCTCATCTGGTCATCCGAGGCACTCCGGGTGGGATCGCCACCTTGAGCGGTGGACGTCCACTCTCCGGCTGGCGCGAGGTCACCGTCGGCGACAAGAAGCTCTGGAGCGCCGAGGTCCCGCTGCTGGCGGGCAAACCCTGGGCCTTCCACGAACTCTGGGTCAATGGCCGGCGGGCCGTGCGGGCCCGCCACCCCAACCACGGCTATCTCGCCGTCGACGATCTCCCCGACAAGGGTGCCGAGTGGACCAAGGGGCACAACCGTTTCCAATTCCACGAGGGCGATCTGCGGGCCTCGCCCACCATCACCAACGCCGAGGTCGTCGTGATGAACCGCTGGGTCGAATCACGCCTGCCGATCACCCAGGTCGACGAAAAACAACATATTGTCAGCTTCTCCAAAAAATCCGTCTTCACCCTCGAGAAGGGCGACCTCTATTATGCCGAGGGGGCCATGGAGTTTCTCGACCTGCCGGGAGAATGGTGCCTGGATCGTGTCGCCCAGAAACTCTACTACCTGCCACGCGCCGGCGAGACCCTCGACAAAACCGTCGCGGTGGCTCCGGTCTTACCCCAGGTGGTCCGGGTTGAAGGCACAGCCGGCCGGCCCGTTCAAGAGGTCTCCTTCGCGAATTTGGTATTTTCACACACCGAGTGGTGTTTCCCGGACGGCTTCTCCGATGCCGAGCATCGGCCGACGATTGACCCGGCCCCCGCTCCCGAGGTGGGCGGCTTCGGCCAGGCGGCGATCGGTGTTCCCGGCGCCGTGTGGGGCGAGTGGATGTCCGGCTGCCGATTTGACCAATGCCGGTTTATCCATCTGGGTGATTACGCCTTGGAGTTGGGCCGTGGCTGCCACACCAACCGAATCTTAGGTTGCCAGTTCAGTAGCCTGGGGGCTGGCGGATTGAAAATCGGCGAGACGGCCATTCGCGAGGACGCCGCCAGCCAAACACGCGGCAATGAGGTCTCCGACTGCGATATCCAGGATGGCGGGCTCATGTTTCACAGCGCCATCGGCATCTGGATCGGACAGTCCCCGGACAACCGGCTCACCCACAACGACATCCACGATTTCTACTACACCGGCATCTCGATCGGCTGGACCTGGGGTTATGGCCCGGCGCTGGCCACCAACAACCTGGTCGAGTTCAATCACGTCCACCATATCGGCGTCAAGTCGGATGGGGACGGGCCCATCCTCAGCGACATGGGCGGCATTTATACGCTCGGGAAACAACCCGGCACCGTTATCCGGAACAACCTCTGGCACGACATGGCCGGCGTTCGCTACGGGGGTTGGGGGATCTACTTCGACGAAGGCAGCAGCGGCATCCTGGCCGAGAGCAATGTCGTCTATCGCACCACCCACGGCGGCTTCCATCAGCATTACGGCGAGACCAACCTCCTTCGCAACAACATCTTCGCCTTCGGTCGGGACCACCAAATCCAGCGTTCTCGTCCCGAAGATCACACCAGCTTCATCTTCGTCACCAATATCGTCTATTTCGACACCGGGGTTTTAATGGGGGGCGACCTCTCCAACGACCACTACGTCATGGACCACAACCTCTACTTCGATGCCCGTCCAGGGGCCAAAGCCGATTCCTTGGTCGTCGGCCCGTGCTCGTGGGCTCAGTGGCGCCTACGCGGTCACGACGCCCACTCGACTATCGCCAACCCGCTCTTCACCGCCCCCCAGGACGGAGATTTCAGCATCCCCGAGGGCTCGCCCGCCCTGAAACTCGGGTTCCATCCCATCGACCTCCGAGCCGTAGGCAGCCCAAAGTCGCGAAACGACAGCTTTTAACGCCACTAACTACCGTCGCACCGATTGCCTTAAGACGAACGGCTCGAATAGCCCGTAAGCCACGGTGGAATAGCGGTCTCCCGGCGGCGGCCCGGGGTCTGCGCCGCGCTGGAAGCTCGCCGGCCAGGCCGCTCCCAGCACCGGATTGCCGTGGTGCGGTCCCAGTGTGTTCTTCAGGGTGCCGATGACGGTTACTTCGATCTCGTTCTTTCCTTGGCGTACCCACGGAGTCACGTCGCATTCCCACGGCGGCGCGTCGATATAACCCGCAGGCTTTCCGTTCACGATCACTTTGGCCACGCTGCCATACCAATCCGTGAGTGCCACGTGAAACTGGCCGGACGCCTTGTCCACTGGGAAGGACTCACGGTAGGAGACTCCCGCGCTGTAAAACGGGTAACCCTGCAAATTCCACCCAAAGCGATTGGTGGACGACTGGCCGGGCTCGCCGGCAAGTTGCAGCGGTTTTGGCCGCGTGATGACGAAGCCTGATTCGGCGGGCCGCAATGAAAAACTGCCCAGGATGTAGGCCGCCTCGAGTTCATGATACATAGTGAAAGGCGAGGCTTTGATCGTCACTCGATTCTGGCCCACTTTTGCCAGAGACGCGATATCGATCCGATCGAAAGCCCGGTCCAGCCACCAGTGGCCCGTGCTAGCCTTTACCGGTTGCCCGTTACAGGTGACGGCATACAGATCCGAGCGCTCAATCACGATCGCCAGATCGGCAGGCACCGCCTCTGCGATGTTGAATCGGTAGCTGGCTTCGAATCCGCTCGTTGGCGGAAACGTCTTCGCGATGAGATCATCCTTGAACTGGACGGCGCTATCCCAGGGATTGCGTTTCTCGCCGTTCTTTTGCCATGCAAACTGGTTGGCCTGGTAGAAATAGACGTTCGTCCGACTCTCACCGCCGGCGCTGATGTCCACGTAGTCCAGCGTCAGCACGTTGGGGCCAACGGTGCGGATTTCAGGGGGGGCTCCGGCCCGGATCACCGTCACGGTTTCCGCCATGGGCGGCGCGGAACGGGTCGTTTTGCGAGACAGGAAGAGCAGCAAGCTGCCCGACGGGGGGAGGGTGAAACTGGCTTTAATGCCGTGCGCGGTGCTCTCGAACGGATAGGTCTCCACTTGGCCGGTGTAGAGGTTCCACCGCTCGACTCCCTTCAAGTCGCGCTGGATGGCGCCCGCCGAAGGCGCCGTGATGCTTGTGTTGACCAGGAAGAGAAACTCCCCATCCTCGATCTGTCGGCGATGGTGGAAGAGCAGCCCCTGATCTCCCTCGACGCGGGTGATAGCCAGTTCCGAGCGGGGCAAAGCCGGGATCAACCGGTTGGGTTCGACTGGTTTCCAATGCGGCGATCGCGCCAGGGTCAGTCCGGCGCGGGGGGTGCCGTCCACCCGGCTGGGTGCGTCACCGCAGCAGATCAAGCTGCCCCCCGCCTCCTCGAACCGCGCCAGCAAATTGAGGGTGCGCTCGTTCAGGTTCTCGGTGAACGGAGGCAGCACGACCGTCGCGTAGCGGCGCCGGCCGATCTTCAACTCCCCGTTCTCGATCGCACCGTGGCGAGCCATGACGTCCTCGCAGCCGAGGTCGTACTCCACCTGCGCGGTCTCCAACCCCATCACGAAGCTGAAGAAGCTGTCGCCAATCTCCTTGAGCTTGGCGCCGTCGCCCTGATACATCCAGGCGGTCGTGGTCGGCTCCAGCACGAGGATCGGGTTAATCTGTTCGCCCTGTGAGAGCACCGTTGACACCCGGGCCAAGTACTCCGCCGAGAGGTGGTAGGCTTCCCACCACGGCTCGTGATAGGAAAAGGACTGCGGATGATCGCGCTTGCGGGCACCGCGCAAGGTGACGTAGGAAAGATGCTGGTTGAGGGTGTTGACCCCCAGAACCTCCAGCCAATCGCCGATGCGTTTCATATCCTCGAAACGCAGGTCCCAGCCCCCGGCCCCATAGACCTCGCAGAGGGTCCGTTTCATCCCGAGTTGATTGGCGACGCTCGAGAGTTCCCGCACCATCCGGGCATTGCCGAACTGGGCGTGGGTGTTCTCGGCATACTGGTTCATCAGACAGTCGATGGCCGGACGCTGATGCCACGCATACATCGACATATTATCCGGCACCGCTCCGCAGTTCGGCCATTCGTGGTCCCAGTAATGGCCCGTCCAATCGAGCCGGTTGGTTTCGCAGAAGTCGTGATAAGGCCGCGACCAGTGCTCGATGAATTGCTCGTTGAGCACCTGGTAATAATTGTGCCGGACCCGTTGCCAGGAGCCGACCGGACGGTTCAGGCTGGGAAGTTGCTCGAGCAGGTTGTAGCCCCAGCGTTTCTGAAACTCCGCCGCCAGATTCTCGCTCCAGGCAAAACCGCCTACCGGACGGATGTTCGGTTCGTCCGTGAATACCCCCGGCACGCGCCTGCCGAATTCGCTCCCCACCTCCCGCCGGTAGGCGCCCAGGGTCACCTCCAGAAACTTCTCGGTCACCCCCGGCGAGAGCAAGTTCACGTAACTGCGATTCCCATGCCAGGGATCGTTTCCGGCGCGAACCTCGGTCGCCACCTGGTAATTCCCCTCCGGCAAGGACTCGCCCGCCTTGGCCCGCTGCGTGAGGTTCGTGATAGTCGTCCCCTCCAGGCCATAGACTCCCACCATGGCATCGGACCACGCCGGCACCCGTTTCAACGCCTGAAAGGTCAGTCCCCGTCCGCGGGATTCGGGCAGGAGTTCCGGCACCCACCCGCCCGCGAATCCGGATGGGTAAGAATTCTCGTCGTAGATCCAGACATTCATGTCCAGTCTCCGGGCCTCATCCAGCGCCACTTTCCAGAGTTGAAACCACTCCGCCGACAGGTACGGCGTCATCAACCCGGGCCTCGGGTGGACCCAGACCTGCTTGACCTTCTGCTCTGCCAGGTCCCGTAAGGTCCCTCTCACCTCGGCCTCCGTCAGGCGATCATTCCACACCCACAGCGGTCCCGTGCTATACTCGCGCGGAGGCTCTTGGAACAACGACTTTACCTTCGAGGATTCGACCGCTCCGGCGTCGCTCGCTGCGAAGATCGGGGCCAGGCTGAGGATCACCGTCAAGACCCGGAGGGGTTTAATGGGAATCGAGAATCGAGAGATGTTCATGAGTCAGGGAGGGTGGATGGATCGAAACGCAGACGCAGCCCGACGCTTGGTTTGGGCAGCCAAGTCCAGGCGTCTGAGGATCAAACGGCGTCAATCGCATTACCCACCATTCTTCAACGACCCGTCGCCACTTTTCAATGCCCAAGTTTCAATAGTCTTTGATACCTACCGAGTTGACAGGGCCTAGGGACACACCACGGTGTACCCGCCAACGTGAGAAGCTCGAACTGTCGCAATTCCCAGCCGGAACGCTGCCTGCTTGCGCGGTCGCCGGCATCAATTCTCACCATGGCCCGGCGGTGATGTCGCGTGGCCAATAGTAGACCGACCAAGTGCCGGTGGCCGAACCCACATCAATGAAGTGGCTGAGGTTGGCTAAATTGAACCGCCGCCAGTCAACGTGGCCGTCTTCATAGAGGAAATTGGCCCCGAGCGGGACGTTTCCGGTACCGCCGTGATTGGAGGTGGGCACGGTCATGGACACCCCGTTGACGACATCGCTGTCCATCCAGGTGCCCGCCAAGGACTGCATCTTGTCGATCATGATCGGGGCGCGCCGGTAGGAATCGCCCATGCGTTTGCGGCCCGCCCAGCCGCCCAGACCCTGGGAATTATAATTCCAACCGGAGTTGGTGTCCCGGCCGGGCAGATACACATACCCGATCAGGTTCGAATTGCCCACGCTGGAGCTCTCGAAAAGGCGATGCCAGCGGTCGGTCGGGCAGTAGATCACGTCATTGAGTGTGCGCTGGCCGGTGGTGGCGGCGTTGCCCGCGCGGTTTCGGTAAAGATAGTTCGGGTAAAAACTGTTGTTCAGATCATCAGCCATCCAGGACAAATCCTGCGCCCCGCTCCCGGTGTTGTCCGGAAAACTCTCCCGGTTATCCCCCGCGTACATGACGACGGCAACGCCCCATTGTTTGAGGTTGCTGGCGCATTGCGAACGGACGGCGCTGCCTTTGGCCTTGCTCAGAGCCGGTAACAGCATTGCCGCCAGAATCGCGATAATCGCGATCACCACCAGTAATTCGATCAAAGTGAACGCTCCGCGTGAGCGCTTGGTGTTCGTGTCCTGCATCATGGCTTTCTAGCTGATTAACAATGTTGGCCCGCATTCGCCAGCGCCGGGGCTGGCCGGCGCTTCGACTGGGCTAAGTATCCTGCACCATACCGTACGGAATGCTCGTTGCCAACGCCAATAGGCGTTTCGCCTCATTCGGGACTAGGCCGTTGGGGCCTTGGTTGGTTCCTTGGTGCCGCTTGCATCGAGGGCCCGGCGTATTATACTACCCCACGGCCTGAATCGGGCGCAGTCTGCCCCTTGCCATTATGTTTGTTCACATCCTAAAATCGAAAATTCATCGCGCTGAGGTGACGGCCGCCAACCTCGACTACGAGGGGAGTCTCACCATCGACCGGGACTTCATGGACCGCGTCGGCTTATTGCCCTACGAACGGATTCTCTGCAGCAACATGGCTAACGGAGAACGCTTCGAGACCTACGCCATCCCGGGCACTCGTGGATCCGGGCAAATCGTCCTCAACGGCGCTACCGCTCACCTGGGTCAGGCCGGCGACAGGATTACTATCATGAGCTTCACTGAACTCGAGGCCGCGGAGGCGAAATTCTGGACCCCGCGCGTGATTGTGCTCGGCGCCGAGAACCAGATCATCAACGAGCGTGGGATTTAGCCGGCTCTAGCGCTGGGTCGTCCAGGTCCAATCGGTAGAGGATCTGGTTGTAATCATAGCGAGGCGTGGCGGGAGGGTGGTCGGCGAACTCTTTCGTATAGGTTCCCTCGAAGAGCAGGATGGGGGAATCCGGGGTGCTCCACTCGGCGTGGAGTCTTGGGTTGTAGAAGGTGTAGTTGTCATGGGAAAGGACCTTGACCGCCGGCCCCCATGGGCCCGTGGGCTCCGGCGCCTCCGCGTACCATAATTCGCCGAAAACTGACGGCTTGCCCAAGGCTTGCATAAATACCGTTACCCACTGCTTGCGCCACAAGTTCCAGGCGATGGAGCCGGTGTGGGGTTTGATTGGGAGGCCCGATTGGGCATCCACCACCGAGGTTTGTGGCCGGAGCACTTCCCAGGTCGCGGCTTCTTGCCAGGCTTCGAAAGTGGCCGGGCAGCGCAGTTTTGGGAAGGGGTTGCCGAAGAGGACCCAAGCTTTGCCTTGGCGGTTCGTCCAGAAGGTCGGATGACCCTCCGGAATAAGGGGAGGGGCAGGGGACTCGCCCGATTTGGACCAGACGACGCGGAGTGGAGCGAACTCGGCGGACTGTTCGTTCCAAACGCATAATCCCTTTTCATAAGCATCGAGGTGGCCGCTGATCTTGGAGTAGGTGGCCACCAGGTGCAGAACTCCCGTCTTATCAGGCAGGCTCACGCAAGCGGTAAGCCAAGTCGGCCCGGAGCCTGGCATGAGGGCTACCCCGCGTGGGGCGCCGTTGGTGTCATGGAAATAGTTGAACTGGAGCCGGATAGGAGGCTGGAAAGCCTCGAGTGGCTGCATCCCGGTGGTGGCGCTGGAACTGTCGAAGATGCCCAACGGGTACCCTGCCATCGTCGTATCGCCCCAAAGCCAGAACAGCCGTCCCTGGTGGACCGCATTGAGGACGCTGTCGCAGCCGATCACCCCGGATTCTTTCCAATCGAGCTCGCGTCCGACCTTTTGGCTCTCAGCGAAAAGCCCGGCGCCAGTGAGTCGGCCGAGCCGGCGGGCCAGGATTGCGCGATTTAGCTCGACCTTTAGGGTTTTCCCGGGTTCGGGTTTGAGCCGCACCCCGCGATAGCCGAAGCCGTCTTTGGGCACCTCGTAACCGTGGCCGCTGACGTAGAACCAGGTTTCCACCCCCATGAGCTCCGGCAGGTCAAAGGCGATGACTCCCGCATTATCCGAAATGAAGCCGACGTGGTGTGTGGTCCGCAGTTCCACCAGTGGCACAGGCCAACCGGAGCCGTGTTCCACAACCTCAATTCGGCAGGGATCCAGACCCAGGACCGGGCGTGGGCCGAGCAGAGCCCAGAGCCCAACCAGGAACGTCGTGGAGGAAGAGCGTCCAAAGAAGCTCATGAACCTGACTCAGCGTGGTTGGCGCTTCGGCCCGGGTGGTTGGCAACGCGCGATCAGAGGATATTGGCAGCCAGTTCGGCGAGCTCGGAACGTTCGCCTTTCTGCAGTTCAATGTGGGCAGAAATCGCCTCTGTCCGGAAGCGGCTCACCACGTAATTGAAGCCGTTGGAGGAGGTGTCCACGTAAGGGTTATCAATTTGGTAAGGATCGCCGGTGAGCACCACCTTGGTGCCCATCCCCACGCGGGTGATAATGGTCTTGGCTTCGAGGGGTGTTAGGTTCTGGGCTTCGTCGATAATCATGAACTGATTGGCGATGCTGCGGCCGCGGATGTAGCTCAGCGCCTCGACCACGATGTGGCCCGAGCGCATGAGGTCCGCGCTCCGGCGGTGCTCTTGGCCCATATTGAGGTCACTCAGCATTTCAAGGGCGTCGTGGATGGGTTGCATCCAGGGCGCCAGTTTTTCCTCGAGCGACCCCGGCAGGAAACCCAGTTCCTTGCCCATGGAAATGGTTGGGCGGGCCACGACGAGGCGCCGAAACTCCCGATCGTGAACGGTCCGTTTCAGGCCCGCCGCCATGGCCAGGAGGGTCTTGCCCGTCCCGGCTTTGCCCATCAGGGTAACCAGCTTTACCCGGTCGTCCAGCAAGGCGTCGAAGGCGAAATGCTGCTCGCGGTTCTGCGGCCGAATACCCCAGATCCCCTCGCGACAATCCACAATCGGCAACAGGCGTTTCCCGGTAAGATCCACCTTCGCCAGCGCCGTGCGCTTGGGGTTGCCTGGTTCGCTCAGGGTGCAGTATTCGTTGGGAAAGAACCCCTGACCCGGCTCCAACTGCAGCTCGCCCTGCGCGCGGAAGGAGGCCAGTTTTTCGGCCGTCACCGAAAGCTCAACCATGCCCGTGTAAAGATCGGTGATCAGGACGCGGTCATTCTCATAATCCTCGGCCAGCAAGCCCAGCGCGTCCGCTTTGATTCGCAGGTTGATGTCCTTGGTCACCAGGATGGTGCGGCTCTTGGTCTCAGCCTTCAGGATGCTACAGGCCAGGGCCAGGATGCGATTGTCCACCGAATCGGTGCCGAACACCGTATGGCCGTTCCGAGTGGGCTTCGGCTTGTGGAGCACAATGCGGAGTCGGCCGCCATTGGACAGCGCCACTCCGTCGTTCAGTTGGCCTGTCCCCCGCAGTCCATCCAGCATCCTGGAAACCGCCCGCGCGTTCTGTCCCAACTCGGTCGATTCACGCTTGAATCGGTCGATTTCTTCGATCACCTCGATGGGCAGAAGAACGGTGTTATCCTCGAACTTGAGGATGGAGTTGGGATCATGCAGCAGGACGTTAGTGTCGAGAATGTAGTTTTTCTTCACGAGGTGGAGCAGGTAGCTGGACGCGGCTCATACGCGCATACCAGGCGAGGAGCCGGTTATGCGCCTGCGGCAGTTCGTAATGGCCCGAATAGAGAAAGTTCCCCAGGATCCCATACAGGTCGAAATCCACAAACCGGGGACGCGCATCCAGGAGAAACGGCCTGAACATGAGCATCTCCTCGAGGGGAACCAGTTTCGCTTCGAGGTGGACCAGCAGTTCTTTCTGGGCTTCCGCCCAGCGGTCGATGCAACCGCGGCCAAACTTGCGCTCCTTGTGCCGAAGGAACGGCAGCCTATCCGCTGGCGCGACGAACTCGCGCCAGTAGACATCGTTCAGCTTGAAGCCGAGCCCTTCGATCTCGCCTTCGATGTAGCGCCAGAGGACGGCTTGCACCCCTTCCAATTCCCACGGGAAAAGGCCGAGTTGGAGTTTCCCATCGAGGTACTTCGCGATAACCTGTGACTCGTCGCTGACTTCGAAGACCACCGATTTTCCATCCCGGATGATGGGAAGGCCGTAATACCGCTCTTTAGTTAACCGCCAAACCAGGCTCCGGTCACCGTTGGGGACGTTAGTGGTTTTAAAACGAACCCGGGAATACTCCAGAATGCGGCGTTGCACGATGCAAAATGGACTCCAGGGAAATTGAATCAGATCAATCATGTCGTGCTCTAAAAACTCGCATCCTGGCCAAGCTTAACCCCTCCGCGCGGGATGACAAGGCCAAACTGCTTTACATCACGCATTGGCCCCCCTAAGCTGCCACCATGTCATCGGATTATGACGCAACGGAGTTTGTTGACGGCGACTTGGAGGCACCCAAGCCCAGTGCCGCACCGCCGCAAGGTGCTGCCCAGGGTTCTCGCGCCCCGACCCGTGAAGAAGTCGACGCCAAAGTGATGGAAGCCCAACAGAAACTGGCGGAACTCAAGCGCGCCCAGGAGGACCTCGAGCGCGAGCGGGCCGCCCTGGAGGAGACCCGCCGCCGCCAGGTGGAGTTGAAAACCGGACGCGAGGAGATGATCCAGCATCTGACCCGGGGTCTCGGCTTGCTCGAGGAGGCTGAATTCAACACCCGTCGCGACGCTGACCAGATGGCCAAGGCCTTGACCGACCTCCGGGATGCCCTCTCCAAGATTCAGGCCATCAACCAGGAGACTTGGACTCGAGAGAGTTTTAGCGTCGACCTGACCCGGGCCTTGACCACCCTCGAACACGCTCGCATGGAATGGAATTCCGCCCGGCTCAAGTTCCGGGTGCTCTCGGGCGACCCCGAACAAACCATATCCGGTTCAAGCTTGCCGGGAGAATTCCCCCCGCGCTCGCTCTTTGCCGCCTACAGTATTAGTGATTGGTGCCGGGTGGGGTTGGCCCTGACCGGCCCGCTGGCCGTGGTCGCAGCCCTGGCCTTGTTCGCCCTGGCGCTCATTCTCTGGCGCCACTGATCGGTTTGCCGACATGGCCTGGCCCAAGAAAAAACCGGACCCGTTATCAACCCGCGCCAGGGCTCTGAACGACGAGATCTCGCGTCTTGAGGCAGAGATCAAGCGTTTGGATGCTCAGGTCCGGCGGGATAAGGACCAACCGACGCCACATCCTCCCCCCAGCACTCCGGCGCGCCATGACCCCGTGAAACCTCCCCAGGAGCGGGTTGTTTCGCCCGAGCGGCGCCCCACCACGCGGACGGGAGAGCCGATCTTCGAGGAGATGGATAAAGGCCGCCTTCACCCCCGCGGGGATACCTCACCCGAGGGGGAAATTTACAACGAGTTGGGGGTCCGCAAGTACGACCTGCCTGCCCTCTGGCAACGGCTCTCCAACCACTTCCGGGGCCCCTCGACCACTAACCCCAAACTCGTGAGCTACCTGGCCGCCGGGGGCATCCAGGGCTTGCGCCCCCTCCGTTATGAAAAACGGGTGGCGCGCAATCGGTTCATCGCCCTGGTGGCCGGCATCTTCCTGCTGCTGTTGGGGATTATCTACGAGTTCGCCGCGCATAATCGGTAACGTGCCGGCAAAGCAGGCGGGCCACCAAAACCCCCAGCCAGGCTCATCTCGGTGAGCGGTTGGCGCTGTGGGGGGTGTTTGCCGCACTCAAATCCGGCGAAGCGTGGATACCCAACCAGTGGGCAGCCACCAGACGACCTGATCTCAAGCCCCGGGCGTCGCCTGACGCTTGCGGCTTTCCACCTCGGCGATGTACTTGCGCGTGGCGGCGGGGAGTTCGTTCCAGATGAGCAGGGCGATCCAGCCTCCGAGCAGTGCGAAGGGGATCAGGAAGATGGGCCACCACCGCCAACTCAGGCCGGAGAGATAGCCGATACTGTAGGATTGCAACGCGCTGCCGAGATAGACGAAGCCGTCCACGATCCCGGCACAAGTGGCGGTGGCCTTGCGACCGCCGAAATCGGCCGCCGCAGTGCCGGACATGAGCGCATGGGTGCCGATGGCGGCCATCGTGATCAGCACGCAACAGGCTCCCACCGTCCAAGGTGAAACCCGCAAACAACCCGCCATCACCACGGTCAGCACGAGCATCAAAGCGGAACAAATGGCCACCGGCGGCCCACGACGCGATTGAAAGAACCGGTCCGAGATCATTCCCGAAAACCCACCGAGAATGCCGAAGATGCACATGAGGAAGCCCCAGTTGTGATAGAAGAACTCCGCCCCGGGCTGGGCCACCTGATCGGCAAAAACCTTGTACCAATTCATGATCCCGTTGCGCAACACGCCGGTTGCCAAGCCAATCACCGAGATTAGCAGCATCAACCGGCTGGCAAACACCTTCTTGAGCAGATCCGTTGTGGTCAATTCGATGTGCATCTGGCCGGATGAGGCATCGTGGGTGTCCATTTGAGGAAATCCCGCCTCTTCGGGCGTATCGCGGATGCAGAACCAATCGATCCCGGCCCAAACCACCAGGATGATGGCAGGGATAAAGAACACCGCCCAGATCGCATCCACGGGCTGGGTGTCGAGGGCAAACACTTTTCGGATCAGCGTGTGCAGCCAGGTCGCGTGCGGACCCGGGTTGACCTTGGCCATGTCCACGATCGCCTGACCCCAGTCGAAGGCAAAATAGACGCCGAAGGAAATGAGGGTCCCGAAGATCGCGCTAAAGATCCCACGCTCGCGCACATGAAACCAGTAGGCCTTCACCTTGATGATCGAGACGGCCCCGAAGCTCTGAAAATACATGTTGATGGCATAGACCACGGAGAAGGCGACCACCAGCCTGACGTGGAGCCGGCCCAACATCACCAGGTAGGTCAGGATGCCCAGCACGATGTTGGCCAGCGACGCCCCGATGGCGGCGATCAGTATCCCCTTTTTCCCTCCAATTTTGTCCACCCAGGGCCCGTTGATGACGAATGAGCAGCCGTACACCGCCGCTCCCACCGCGAAAATGGTGCCTACGTCCGAATTCGACATCAGGGTCCCCAACGCGTTCTTGGACACATTGAGGTTATAACGACCCATGTACAGAAACGAATAGGTCATCCCCAGCGGAAACCAATTGATGAAGCGCCGGATCAGGAATTCGCGGCTGTGGCCCATGGGATTGCTTGCGAAATAAAGCCAGATAATCCCCAGCAGGCAGAGAGCGACTATGGCTAGAATCATGGGGGCTGCGAACCCGGTCGCTTGCCGGAGGAGACGGTCATTATTGTCGGCGCCAGATTATGCATCAATTTGTCGCTTCAGATACCAGAGCGTCAGGCCGGGGTCAAAACCAATCCGCGACAAACCAATCCGCGCCGCAAGGTCCAATCCCGCGGCTTGGATACCACTAAAAGGACATAAACCGGAGACTTGTCACCAAACCGTAACAATTCCGACCTTGTTCTGTAACCTGTGTCCCTAATAATCTAGCCCATCAACTGAACGAAACCTGAGAACGAAGAAATAGATGAAGACGAATCGTGACCGCCAAACTGCCCTAACGGCGATGTTCGCATCGGGTGCCTGCGCGGCAACCCTTTACGGGCAGTCCGCTGACGCCCTCATCAACAAACTTGTGCAGAAAGGGGTGCTGACCGAGAAGGAAGGCAAGGAACTATTGGCCGAAGGCGCGCAGACCAACAGCCCGGCCACACCCTCGAAGTTCAAGATCAGCGATGCGATTAAGAGCATGAACCTGTATGGGGACCTGCGACTCCGCTACGAGTATCGCAGCGCAGACAATGCCAAAGGCACCGGCGTGTCGGGGAGCGACTACGTGCGCGAGCGGTTTCGCTATGCCCTCCGGCTCGGGATTCGAGGGGATCTCGCCGACGATTTCTATTATGGCCTTCGAGTCGAGACCAGCACTAATCCGCGCTCTCCCTGGAATACCTTTGCCGATGACTCGAATCCCACTCCGTCCGACAAGACCAAGGATGGCGTCAATATTGGGCAGGTCTACCTGGGATGGAAACCCGAGGAGTGGTTCGAAATGACTGTCGGGCGGATGCCGATGCCGCTCTACGTGACGCCGATGATCTGGGACTCAGACATCAATCCCGAGGGTGCGTTTGAGAAGTTCAAATGGTCCTTGCCCCATGCGGATTTGTTCGCCAGTTTCGGCCAGTTTATTTATCAGGATTCCAATCCCGACACGGCCTTTCCCTCCAGCGACACGTTCCTGTTGGCGTGGCAGATCGGGGCGGAGGTCGCGCTCGCCAAGGACGTGAAGTTGAAGGTCGCTCCGGTCCTTTACAACTATACCGGGGTGGGCCAGCGGGGCGCGGCTAGTCCCTCTTCCCTGAGCACGACCTTTGTCGGTGAAGGCAACGCGGGGATCAACGACACCACGACGGCCGGCGGCCGGTACAACCAGGCTGGCATTAATGACCTGACGATCCTGGAGATTCCGGCCGAGATCAATTTCAAGCTGGGGGGGTACGGAGCCCGGGTGTTTGGGGACTTTGCCTACAACTTCGATGGGGCTAACCGGGCAGAGGCCGCCTACCGGGTCACCCAGTCTTCAGGCACGCCACTCGACCGGGCCTACAAGAACGACACCAAGGCTTACATGTTCGGAGTCGGTTACGGCAACCTCGGGCTGGTCTATGGTCAGACCTCAAAAAAGAACACCTGGGAGGCTCGGGCCTACTTCCAGCATGTGGAGCAATACGCCGCGGACGTGAACCTGTTGGATTCGGACTTTTTCGAAGGCCGAGGGAACGTCCAGGGGGTCTTTGCCGCCCTGGCTTACAGTTTCACCGACAACGTGATCGGGACTTTTCGTTACGGCTACGCCGAGCGCATCAACAACCACTTGGGCACCGGCGGCAGCAACAACGATCTGCCCGGTTTGAATCCCATCAACAATTACCATCTCTTTCAGTTTGATTTGACTTTGCGCTTCTGAGCCGGGAGGTTGACCCGGCGTATGCGACATTTTGCGGGCGAACTCAACGAACTGAAGGAAAAGCTGCTGACGATGGCCAGCTATGCGGAGGCTGCCGTGCTGAGCGCCGTGCAGGCGGTCACCGCGCGCGACTACGATTTGGCTCTGCGCGTCAAGGCCGAGGATGAGATCATCGACCGCCTGGAACTCGAGGTCGACGACCGGGCAATCCGGTTGCTCGCCAAAGCCCCACTGGCCAACGATTTACGTCTGGTCATCGTTGCCCTCAAGCTCTCCCAGAACCTCGAACGGGTAGGGGACGAAGCCACCCAGATCGCTAAGCGCGCCCGCAATCTGAGTCAGGAACCCCCGCTCAAACTGGTCGTGGATATCCCGGGGATGGCGGACCTAGCCCTCCAGATGCTCAAACGGGCTCTGGATCTGTTCATGAATTACGACGCGGCAACCGCCCGGGGGTTGATCCCGGAGGACAAGGAAGTCGATGAGATGAACAAACGCATCTACGAGGAATTGTGCGCGCGGATGGTAAAGGACCCCGGATCCATCCCCCGGTGCCTCCAATTGATGGTCGTGGCCAAGAGCCTGGAGCGGATCGCCGATCATGCCAAAAACATCGTCGAAGAGGTCGTTTTCCTGCACGAAGGCCAGGACATCCGCCATACGCGCAAAGCGACGGGGCTGCAGCCAGCCCAAAGACCGTAGGCGCCGACGGGAGCGGGCTCCGAAAATCGTTGAAAAACCTCCCGTTGCGGGCCAATCTCTCCTCATGCAAAGTGTTTTCTCAGGACCGGTTTTTGTAGTGCGGGATAATATTGACACCGATCAGATCATCCCGGCCCAGTATCTCAACCTCGTGCCGACCATCGCCGAGGAGTACGAGAAACTGGGTTCCTACGCCCTCTGCGGGCTGCCCGAGGCGCTCTATCCCGCGCCGTTTGTGAAACCGGGACAGGTCGATAGTGATTACCCGATCGTGGTCGGCGGCCGGAATTTTGGCTGTGGCAGCTCCCGCGAGCACGCCCCCATTGCCCTGGGCTCAGCCGGGTGTCGGGTGGTACTGGCCGAGAGTTTCGCCCGTATTTTCTTCCGAAATAGCGTCGCCACCGGAGAACTCTACCCGTGCGAATGCCTGGACCGGCTGTGTGACGTCTTGAAGACGGGCGATCGGGTTACCGTGGATCTCGACGCCCGGACAGTGACCGTGACGGCCACGGGTCAGGCCTACTCGTTCAAACCGCTCGGCGACGTGCGGCCCGTCGTGGACGCCGGTGGCCTCTTCAATTACGCCCGGCAGACCGGGATGATCGCCAAGTAGCAGTCTTCCGGGTGGCACGCAGGGAAGCCAAGCGGGCCAAGAAGGCATTCCAACATGCTCAACCTGCTGCCCCATCCGCGGTGGCTCAGACTCCGTTCCGGACGCTTTGCCTTTCCCGACCGGGCGGTGCTTCACCTGGACCTGGGGTTACTGCGGGATGAGGCCTTTCTGCCGATTGCCGAACGGCTGCGGGCCGGGGCCGCGGCGGCGGGTATCGAACTGGAGGTGGTGACGGGCCCCACCCAACATCCCCGGCTATCTATCCTGGTCAGGCAAACGACCGAGGCTCCAGACCACCCTGAAGGCTACTCCCTGACCGTGAGCGCCGCCGGTGTGCGCCTGACCTATCGCGAACCGGCCGGCTTGCGCGCCGCGACAGCCACCCTCCGCCAGTTGTGGCGCGAATATGGCCGGCGCTGGCCTTGCCTGACGATTCGGGATTACCCCGATTTCCATCGCCGCGGGCTGATGCTCGACATCTCCCGCGGGCGCGTGCCCAGCCTGTCCACCCTCCTGACGCTGGTGGACCACTTGGCCGATTTCAAGATCAACGAGTTCCAGCTCTACACGGAGCACACCTTTGCTTATCGCGACTACGAGCCCGTCTGGAGCGATTGGGGGGCGTTGACGGGCGATGACATTCTCCAGTTGGACGCCCGGTGCCGCGCGCTGGGCATCGATCTGGTCCCGAACCAGAATTCCTTCGGCCACCTCCGTTATTGGCTGGAATACCCACCGCTGAGAAAGCTGGCGGAAACCCCCGGGCCTTACGAAAGCGCCGATGGCACCTTCCTGCGCTACCCAACCACCCTGGCACCGAATCACCCTGGCACCCTCCCGTTTTTGCGCACCCTCTTCGACGAGTTGCTCCCCCATTTCACCAGTGCCCGTTTCAACGTGGGTTGCGATGAGACCTGGGACCTCGGCCGTGGGCAAAGCGCGCCCCGCTGCGCCGCGCGGGGCAAAGGCCGGGTGTACCTGGAGTTTCTCAAACGTATCCACACCGAGGTGAGCGCGCGCGGACGCCAAATGCTCTTTTGGGGCGACATCATCCTACACTATCCCGACCTGATCCAGGAACTGCCCCGCGACGTGATCGCCCTCAACTGGGGTTACGAAGCTGACCATCCCTTCGAAAAAGAAACTGCCGTCTTCGCTCAATCCGGCCTCCCCTTCTACGTCTGCCCCGGCACCTCGACTTGGATGTCGATGCTCGGGCGCCATGACAACGCCTTCGTCAACCTGCGCCGAGCGGCCGCGGCCGGCCGCGCCCAGGCCGCGGTCGGTTACCTGAACACGGACTGGGGCGATGGCGGACATCCACAGCCTCTGGCCGTCAGCTATCCGCTCTACCTTTTGGGAGCGGCTTGGTCTTGGTGTGCGGATACCACCGACGAGAAGTTGCTGGTGTCCGTTCTCAGCCGGGACGTTTTCGAGGATCCGACTCAGCGAGCCGCCCGTGCCGCGCTCGCCCTAGGGGTGGCTCACCGGAAGTTCGGCTATGCCGCGCCCAATATCACCCCCTTCGGTGCCGTTATTGCCGCACCCCGTCCCGAGACCCGCGAACTCTTCTGCCGTGATGGGCTCAAGTACTACGCCCGGATTTCGGCACGGAACATCCGCGCCGCCTGGGACGAGGTTGAACGCCAACGCGCCATCCTCTCTCGATCCAAGCCGTCCAACCAAGAGGGGACCGTGCTGGTCGCGGAATTAGATTTGGCCGCACGGATGGCGGGGGAATCGTGTCGGATCATGATCTGGCAGCAGGCGGTCGCCGCCAGACCAGGGGCAGCCACCCGCCGAATGGCCCAGATCGGTATTCGCGAACTGACCGAGTTGGATCGCGAGTTTCGGGCCTACTGGCCCGAACGAAACCAAGGCACGACCGCCCGGTGCTCGCCCTTCCTCCGTTGGCGAATGGAGGATTACCGGCGCGCGGCCCTGTACTATCCACCGGACGTGGCGCGAGGACCTTAAGTCGGCTCCAGCGCGAAGGCTTGGGGTAGGTCGCTGGCATCCCAAGGGGAGGCCGGGACCCTCGGGAAGCGCCGTCAATTCCGATCGAATGGTGTGCCGAGCGCCTTGGGGGCGCGCGAGCGGCCGACTAGGCCTGCCAGCACCACCACCGTCACGAGGTAGGGGAGGATTTGAATGAACTGGACCGGGATCGGCTTCCCGCCCCACAGTGGCACACCTTGCAACCGCATCTGGATGGCCTCGGTGAACCCAAACAAGAGACAGGCGAGCGCCGCCGGGATCGGCCTCCATTTTCCGAAGATCAACGCCGCCAAGGCCATGAAGCCCCGGCCGGCAGTCATGTTTCGCGAGAAAAACGAGGCGAGGAAGATTGAGAGTGAAGCCCCGCCGAGGCCAGCCAAGGCGCCGCTGGCCAGCACCGCGGCCCAGCGTACGCGGTTCACGCGCACCCCCGCGGCGTCGAGGGCCGCCGGGTGTTCGCCGGCGAAGGTGAGCCAGAGCCCGCCACGAGTTCGCCCCAGCCAAAACCAGCAGCATCCCACCAGGGCCCAGCTTATCCAGAGTGGGGCGGATCGAAATCGTTCACCCGCGGGGATCGACGGCGTCGCCCCGGTCGCGTCGTAAAGGAGTTTGCAGAGAAATGGGGTGAGCCCCAAAGCAAGCATGTTGATAGCGGTGCCGGCGACGATTTGATTGGCGCGCAGGGTAATCGCAAAAAGCCCATAGACGGCCGCCAACAGGAGGCCGGCCCCCATTCCGCAGAGGGCGCCCAGCCAGGGGGAGTGCGTGGCGTGGGTGCCGATCGCGGCCCCAAACGCCCCCACCAGCATCAGGCCTTCCAGAGCTATGTTGATCACCCCCGCTCGCTCGCTCATCAGGCCCCCCATGGCCGCGAAAACCAGAGGCGTCGAGACGCGAAAGGTGGAGGCGAGAAATTGGGTGACCATGGGATCAGCGGGGGGAGGTTTTTCGGGCGAAGACCCAATTCCAAAGGCCATCGGCGCAGACACTCAGGATCACCAGCGCCTGCAAGAGCAGGGCGATCTCGCGCGTCACGTGCTCGGTCTCCAGGTCCAGATCCGCCGCCCCTTTGTGCAAGGCGCCAAACAGCAGGGCGGCCGCTACTACCCCGGCGGGATGGTTGCGCCCCAGCAGCGCCACCGCAATTCCGATGAACCCGTACTCGGGCGAGAACCCGACCCGGAATCGGCCCGCGTTGCCGAGCACCTCGGCGACGCCGACCAACCCGGCCAGCGCCCCTGCCAGCGAGAGGGCCAGGATGCGAACTCGGCCGGGATCGATCCCTGCCGCCCGCGCCGCCGCCTCGTTCTGGCCGACCGCGCGAAGCTCGAAGCCGAGCGTGGTGCGCCAGAGAAAGAACCAGACCAGGCCAGCCGCACCCACGGCCAGAGGCAGGGCCAGGCCCAGCGGGGCTCCGCCGAGGATGGCCCAGGGGGACAGGACGTAGCCCGACCCGATGACTCTGGTCTCGGGGTTCTGCGAGTCTGGATTTCTCAAGGGATAAAGCGCCACGTAGCTGGAGATGCCGGCGGCGATGAAATTGAGCATAATGGTGTTGATCACCTCGTGGCTGCCGCGGCGGGCACGAAGCCAGCCCGGGATAGCGCCCCAGAGGGCACCCGCGGCCAGCGCGGCGCAACCGGCCAGGAGGGGCGCCAAAGGTGCGGGCATCGCGGGCCAGACAGCCCCGGTCATGGCCGCCGCCAGGGCGCCCATCGTCAACTGGCCCTCGGCGCCGATATTGAATAGCCCCGTGTGAAAGGCCAACGCCACCGCCAACCCCGTGAAGATCAAAGGGGTCGTGTAGAAGAGCGTCATCCCGAAATCGTTCCGGGAACCGAAGGCGCCTTTGACCAGGATGGTCAGGACGCGCCACGGGTTCTCGCCCGCAAGGCGGGTTACCAGGAGGCCCAGCGCCAAGCCCAGGCCGACGGCCAGGAAGGGTTGGAGCACTCGCCTCATGCGCCCCCCATTCGCAGGCCCAATTCCCGTTCGGTCGCCTCGCCACGCCGAAACTCGGCCGCAATTCGGCCCTCGAACATTACCAGGATGCGGTCCGAAAGGGTCAGAATTTCCTCGAGCTCGGACGACACGAGCAACACCCCGGCCCCCTGGTCCCTCGCCCCGACGATGTGCCGGTGGATAAACTCGATGGCCCCCACATCGACGCCCCGGGTCGGTTGCGCCGCGATTACTACGCGCGGTTTGCCCGCGAACTCGCGGGCGATCACCAACTTCTGCTGATTGCCGCCGGAGAGCCTGCCCGCCGGCAGGTGCGGTTCGTTGGGCCGCAGGTCATATTCCTCCGCCGCCCGCGCGGCGGCGGTTTCCAGGCTCGCCAACCGCAACAGGCCCCCGCGACTGAACGCCGCAGTCCGATGCCGGCCCAACAGGAAGTTCTCTGTGACCGGTCGCTCGGGGAGCAGACCCTCTCGCAAGCGATCTTCCGGGATCACGGCCACGCCCAGTGCTCGGATTTGGCCGGCGCTCCAGTGGGTGACCTCCTGCCCAAGCATTTGGACGCTGCCGCGGCTTCGACATCGGGGATCGCGGGGATGGAGCAGCGCCTGAAGCAACTCAGATTGGCCGTTCCCTTCGACGCCGGCGATGCCGACAATCTCCCCGTGCTGCACCTGGAAACTCACCTCAGTTAACCGGCCCCGGCCGGTGGTCTCCGTGGCGAGGCTCAGGCCACTGACCGCGATCGCCGTCTCCGCGCGAGGCCTGGCTTCCGGCACCGCCAGGCTGAGTAATACCTTTCGCCCGACCATCAGGTCGGCGAGTTGCTGGGGGTTGGTTTCGGCCGTCATCAGGTTGCCCGTGACTCTCCCGGCGCGGAAAACCGTCACCCGATCCGTGAATTCCATCACCTCCCGGAGTTTGTGGGTGATGAGGAGCACGGTTTTTCCCTCGGACCGCAGTTTTCTCAGGTTGTGGAAGAGTACGTTCGTTTCCTGCGGCGTCAGCACGGCGGTCGGTTCGTCTAGGATCAGGATCCTCGCCTGGCGATAAAGCAGTTTGAGGATCTCGATGCGCTGTTGGATGCCCACCGGCAGGTCCTGCACCGCGCGGTCCCAGGCGACCGGCAATCCGTACTGCCGCGAAAGCGTTTCGAGCCTGGTCCGGGCCTGACGCCGGTCGACCAGACCCCAGCGGCGCGGTTCCGCTCCCACCAGGACATTGTCCAGGGCCGAGCAAGGCCCCGCCAGCATGAAATGCTGATGGACCATCCCGATGCCCGCAGTGATGGCATCCAAAGGTGAGCGCCAGATCCGAGGCAGGCCATCCACCAAGATTTCTCCCGTATCCGGCCGCAGCAGGCCATAGAGCAAGCGCATGGCGGTGGACTTTCCCGCGCCATTCTCGCCGATGATCCCGTGGATGGTCCCGCCTTCCACTCGCAGGTTCACCGCATCGTTAGCCAGCGTCGAACCGAATCGTTTGCTCAACCCGCGAAATTCCACCGTTGGCGTCGCCGGCCCCTCCCCACCAGACCCGGGTCCAGCCAATTCGATGGCATCCGTTGAGGGCACGCGAGGTTTAGGTTCGACCGGCGGTGGCGGGTGCGCGCGCGGCGGCTAGCGCGCCAGTTTATAGTAATCGGGTACGGCGACCCTGCCGGCGATGATCTCCGCCTTCAGTTCGTCGGCACGTTTCCGGACGGCTGGCGTGAGGATCTTGGCGTTGTACTGGTCGAACGAGTAGTCGACGCCCGCATTGGCCAGCCCGAATCGCTTGATACCACCTGTGAATTTGCCCCCCTGCGCATCGACAATGGTCGAATAGACCGCCTGGTCCACCCGTTTCAACATGCTCGTCAGGATCAGGCCCGGTTTCGTCCAGTTCTGGTTGGCGTCCACGCCAATGGCGAACTTCTGCTTGTCTTCGGCGGCGTCAAACACCCCGAGACCCGAAGCGCCCGCTGCGGCGAAGATAATGTCCACCCCCGCGTCGTATTGCGAGACCGCCAACTCTTTGCCTTTGGTGGGGTTGTTCCACGCCTCGCTCGTGACGCCCACGTAGTTGGCGGTCACCGTGATTTGCGGGTTGGCGCGCTTCGCCCCGGCCTCATAGGCAGTCGAAAAACGGCGAATCAAGGGGATGTCCATGCCGCCCACAAAACCGATCTTGGCGGTCTTGCTCGTCAGGGCGGCGATGGCCCCGACCAAGTAAGCCCCTTCGTGCTCCTCGAAAAGCAGCGAGCGGACATTGGGCGCGGCAACCTCGGCATCGACGACGGCGAAGTGCTTCTGCGGGAACTGCCCCGCCACCTTGTGAATGGCCTCTTTTTGGGCGAAACCGATGCCGACAATCAGGTCAAAACCCCGCTGGGCAAAGGCGCGCAGCATCGACTCGTAGGCGTTGTCGTCAGGAGCCTCCACGTACTTCACCTGGACGCCGAGTTTGCTCTTGGCGAACATCGCCCCTTCATACGCCGAGGTGTTGAAGGACTTGTCGTCCTTCCCACCCCGGTCGAGCACGAGTCCGACCCTGAACTCGGCCGCCGTGGCAGGCGACCACCACGTGGCCAAGAGCGCCAAGACGGCGAGGCCGGCGAGGACCTGGGGAAAGGACAGTGGCGGTCGGAGGGTAGTCGAGGTGGACGGCCCAGCACTAGCGCGGAAGAATCGCGCCCCCCCCAAATGTTGCCGGATAAGCATTCGCATTGCCCATTCTTCTAGGGTCAAAAGGCCGGATGGTCAAGGAGGATGGCATCGGGTCCGGTGGTGCGGGGATGAAAACGGGTTCATTTCATAAGCGCCAGATCCCCATCGAGGTTTCGCGTGGTGCCCTGCGTAAGTTCCAAGGAAACGGTTTTCTTCCCGTAACGCACCATGCAGGGCCCGCCCCGCAGGCTGTGGATGGCGGCCGTGACGAGTTTTCCGTTTTGCCACGTCTCGTCCACCTCGAAAGCGCCGCGCGCGCGCAGGCCTTTGACACTGCCCCTGGTCCAGCGCTGGGGCAGGGCGGGGAGCAATTCAATCTCCCCAGCCTGGCTTTGGAGCAGCATTTCGCCGATGGCGGCGGTGTGGCCGAGGTTGCCGTCGATCTGGAAATCGCAATAGCCGCCGAACCGGGCTAGCAGATTGGCGTTGGGGCACTGCCGGAGGTGGGTTTCCAGTACGTCGCAGGCGGTGTCGCCGTCGCCGAGTCGGGCATAGACATTGGCCTGAAAAGACCCCTGCCAACTCCCCACGGCGCCGCCCTTCCACCATTTCGCGGTATCGAAAATCTTCCGCAGTCCCGCGGCGAGATCCGGCGTTCCCCGGGGGGTGATCTGGCCGCTGCAAACGGCGCCCCAACTCGAGAGCACCTGGCAGGCGGCGGTCCGCTGCCAATCCTCGACCCATTCCTGTAGTTCGCCGGTGGTGGGGCTGATCTGCATCGGCGCGAGGCGGGGCAGGGCGCGCTCCAGTTCGGCGCGAAAGGCCGGGTCCGTGTCCAGGATGCGGCCGGCAGCCAGGCAGTTCTTGAATAGCTCGCGGACCATCTGCATCGAGGCGGTCGGCCCCAGGCAGGCGCAGCTTGATTCGCCGTTCCGCTTGCGGAAGGCGTTTTCAAAGTTGGTGTCGGGCCCCGTCACCAGCCAGTGGTGCTCGGGTTCCTCGATCATCGCGTCCAGGTAATAGCGGGCCGCCCCGCTCAGCACCGGCCAGGCGCGCCGGAGATATTCGGTGTCGCCGCTGAACGCGAAATGTTCCCACAGGTGCTGGCAGAGCCAGGCGCTGCCGACCTGGAAAATGCTCCAGCACGCGCTGCCGCTGACCGGGCCCGCCTGGCGCCAGATATCGGTGTTGTGGTGCGCTACCCAACCGCGGACGCCGTAGAGATGCTTCGCAATGTTGGTGCCGTCCTCGCTGAGTTGGGTGGTGAGGTCGATGAGCGGTTCATGGCATTCCGCCAGGTTCGCCGTCTCCACCGGCCAATAGTTGATTTCCGCGTTGCAGTTCAACGTCCAGTTGGCCGACCAGGCTGGGCTGGTGTCCTTGTTCCAGATGCCCTGCAAATTGAGCGCCTGCGTGCCCGGTCGCGAGCCGGCGATCAACAGATACCGGCCAAACTGGTAGTACAATGCTGCCAGGGCGGGGTCCGATCCGGGTTGATACCGCCGGAGGCGAACATCGGTAGGCAGCGACTCGTTCGGACTGCGCCCCAGGTCGAGTGAGACCCGCCGGAAGAGGCCCTGGTGGTCGGCGACGTGGGCTTGGCGGAGCGCGGTGTAAGATTTCCCCGCGACCACGGCGAGTCGCGCCTCGCACAGACGGGCGGGATCCTGGCCGTTTGCGCTGGGGCTGCGGTGCGGGCCGTTGTAACTCGTCGCCGCCACCAGCATGAGGGTGACGCTGTCGCAGCCTTCGGCCACGATCCCGCCCTGGGTGATGCGGAGTCGCCCGCCTTCTGCGGTGGCGGCGAGTCGGATCTCGAACCGCATGCCCTTGCCCTCGGGGGCGTCGTCATAAACTACCCGCTGGCTGACGTAATGCGGGTCGGCGTGCGCGGGGCAGCGGCCGATGAGCCGGAGTGAGTTGCCTTCCGCTTGGGTGTGCTGGTGCAACTGGCTGGCGAGCGCGGCGGTAACGAACGTCCGCCCGGGCTGATCGCTGGTGAGCCGCACGATGATGGCCTGGTCGGGGCAGGAGGCGAATACCTCGCGCGTCATCCTGGCCCCGCGGTAATCGAAGCTGGTGCGGGCCACCGCGGTTTCCAGATCCAACTCACGGCAGTAATTGGAGACCTCACCGGTGATGGGGTATGTGAGATGTAAATCACCCAGCGGTTGGTAGCATTGGTTGTACTGGCCGTTGAGGTCGTGCTCGACCATGGCCTGCGCCTGGCCGTTTTTTCCAGCCAGCAGCAGGGCACGGATCTGGGGCACGGCCGCCAGGCCGTTGGTGTTCAGGTTGTCATAGGGTTCGCCCGACCAGAGCGTGTCTTCGTTCAGATCCAGGCGATCCTGGGCGACGCCCCCCCAGACCATGCCCCCGAGGCGGCCATTGCCGATGACACTGGCCTCGACCCATCGGCGCGCGGGCTGGCGGTACCAGAGCGTGAGCGGGCGCCCGGGCGGGGGCGCTTCGCCGGCGAACACGATCCCCTCCTCGGCCTCCGACGTCGAGACGCGTTTGCCTTGAGCGAAGAGTGAACTGACGCCGTTGCTGTCGACCGTCGCCACGGCGTGCAGCCACCCGCCAGTAGGAGAAGGCGAGTAAGGAATGGCGCTGTAGGCTGTGGTGAGGGTTTCCGTCCCCGCGATGAATCTCAGGCCTGAGCCCGGGTGGGTGTCCAACAGCCAGCCATCTGCGCCGCCGGGCGTGATCTGATCCGCGATCCGACCCTCGGTCCCGGGTGTGGGGCGAATCCACGCCTCGACTGTGAACCCGCGCTCGGTGGCGAGTTTGGAGCCATTCGCAATGGTCATCCATCCTCCTCCGAATCGCGCACACGGCACGTCGTTTGCCGCCGAGGCCTTTACGGACCCGGTTACCGTGGCGGCCATGGCTGGTTCGTTCGCCAGCACGTTGTCCGATTTGCCTCCAAAAAGGCATTCCAAGGCAAGGTTCGATCCCGCTGCCGGGGTGCCGGGCGGGGTGCTTGCCAGCCGGGCGATCTCACTGGCAGCGAGCGCCCGGCTGTAGATGCGGATGGCAGCCACTTCCCCGTTGAAAGAGTTGTGTCCGGTTTGGTCGGCGCCGATCCGGATCGGGAGTTGATTGGATGGTAACTGGGCAAACAGGCCTGGCGCGGCGAGCAGTAGCCCAAGGGCGATGAACAGACGTGCGCTCATAATCTTCAGCAAGGTTAACGTGTCCGGCCATGGTGTCGGATCCGATTCCAGTACGCGAGCCTCGATTCTCAGGTGATCTGCCGGCCTGCATCGGCTCGGATTTGCCTCCGGGGGACGGTTTGAGCGGCTCACGCTACAATCCCACTCCGGCTTTATATTTGACCGGAGTGGGCTCTGTGCGAGAGTTCTCTCAGCGATTATGAACTACCAAAAAATCAAACTGCTCATGGCGTTGAGTTTGTGCGCGGGCGTGGGAGCAGTCTTATGCGCTATCGCCTCTGGGTCGCACTTCCATTTCTCGATTTCCAACGGCTCCTGGAATTATGATTTCCGGGTGGGGGCGGACAGCAACCTGGCCTCGGGTGTGCTGGGGTTTGGGGCGATGGTCCTCTTCCTGGCGGGCTTGGGCTTGCACCTGTCTCAAGGTGGCCGAGGCGGTCAGGGAGATGAAGCGTCTCCCTTCGCGTGGTTTTCCGATTTCGCTGGCTGCCTGCGCCGGCTCCGGAAATCCGATCAGGATTCGTGGATCGGCGGAGTTTGCGGCGGGTTGGGCGAGCACACCCCCATCCCTTCCTGGGTCTGGCGGTTAATGTCCTTGGTTGCCCTTTTTTGCTACGGGACCGGAGTGGTGGCTTATGTTCTGCTTTGGATCTGCTTGCCGGAGCCACCGGAAGAGCCAGAAGAACTTCCTAGCCAGGCTCCCCCACGGTAGTTGCCTGAGGACAACCGCGATCCTTCGGAGCCTAACTCCCTGTTTGCGCCCACCCAGGAAAGTGGTTACTTTGTCTGCCTGTGCCCCGAAGGGCAACACTGAGATCCCGTTGAAACATTATAGAATTTATGCGCTCTGACATTATCAAAAAAGGCTTTGAACGCGCTCCGCATCGATCGTTGCTGCGCGCCACCGGTTCCATCGAGTCTGAGGCTGACTGGGACAAGCCGTTTGTGGCGATCGTGAACTCCTATACGGACTGCATTCCCGGCCACGCCCATTTGAACGAGGTCGGCATGCTGGTCAAGCGGATGGTTCGTGAGGCGGGTGGAGTGCCGTTTATCTTCAACACCATCGGGGTGGATGACGGTATTGCGATGGGGCACGGAGGCATGAAGTACTCACTGCCCTCGCGCGAGTTGATCGCCGATTGTGTCGAAACCATGATCCGGGCTCACTGCTTTGACGGCATGCTCTGCATTCCGAATTGTGACAAAATCGTGCCTGGCATGCTGATGGCCTCGATGCGGTTGAACGTCCCGACGGTGTTTGTCAGTGGCGGCCCCATGGCCGCTGGGGTGGCTCAACAGAGCATCGAAGGCGATCTCCCGGCGCACTTGCGTCCGGCGACTGAAAAATCGGATTTGATCTCGGTATTCAAGGGGGTGGCCGAACTTCAGAGCGGGAAGATCACCGCCGAGGCCCTGCAGAAGCTCGAACAGAGCGCTTGCCCCACCTGCGGTTCCTGTTCCGGGATGTTCACCGCCAACTCGATGAATTGCCTATGCGAGGCGCTGGGGGTGGCCTTGCCGGGCAACGGCACTGTCCTGGCCGTTTCCAAGGAGCGCGAGGCCTTGTATGAACGCGCCGCCCGCACCATCTTGAAGCTCATTGAGCACGACTTGAAGCCCCGCGACATCGCCACGATCGAGGCCTTTGACAACGCCATCGCGCTCGATGTGGCTATGGGCGGATCGACCAACACCATTCTCCACACCCTGGCCATCGCCCGCGAGGCCGGCATCGCTTACGATATCCAGCGCATCGACGCGATTTCCCGTCGTGTGCCCTGCCTGTGCAAGGTCTCGCCTTCCTCCAGCTACCACGTACAGGACGTTCACCGTGCGGGAGGCATCCACACCATTCTCGGAGAACTTAAACGTCTCGGTGCCCTCACTTTAGGCTGCAAAACCGTCACCGGCAAGACCTTGGGCGAAAACATTGATGAGTGGGACCTGCGTTCACCCGGTTGTAGCGCTTGGGCCAAGGCCGCGCGAGTCGCCGGGGCCTCGGCGATCGTTCTGGACCCCAACGACAAGCTGGGGCCGGCAGCCCGAACCGCCAGCGGCAACCTGGTTCCCAAACCCATGCTCGTCTTCCCCGGTGACCCGCGCGCGATCACTCTCTGGCGATTGGCCGCGGCCCTCAACGCGGGCGATGCTGCCGCTGCCGGCGCGTTGTTCAGCGAGGATGGGCGCTTCGAGGTTAACGAAGCGTCCACCTGGCAAGGACCCGCCGCCATCGAGGCTGGGCTCAACGAGAAATTCTCCGAGTGGGGAGGCTTGGTGCGCGCCGAGTTGGGCAACCTCAAGCAGAGCCCGGTGCTGGTGATTTGGCAGTATGCCAAGGGCGGGGAGAAGAAGCTCGCCTGCTTGGTGCGGATGGGCAAACTGCGGGGTTGGCAGATCACCCGGGCCTATCATGACTATCGTCCCGCCCCGATCGCGGAGGTCCAACCGACCGGCTTGGTGCCTTACGACTCCGCCTTCCGGTTTGACGCCCGGGATTGTATCCGAACCTCGGAGACGGCTTACACGGCCGACGGAGGGTTGGCCATCCTCTACGGTCAACTGGCGCCGGCGGGGAGCGTGGTGAAGACCGCCGGGATCAGCGACGGCTTTAAAGCCTATTGCGGCGCCGGGTTTGTCTTTGAGGGTCCCTCCGTTATCTTTGAGAGCCAGGAGGAAGCCTGTGCCGGCATCCTGGCGAAGCAAGTCCAAGCCGGTGACGTCGTGGTCATCCGCAATGAAGGGCCACGTGGCGGTCCTGGCATGCAGGAAATGCTCTCGCCGACCAGTTACATCGTCGGGATGGGGTTGGGGGACAAGGTGGCGCTGGTCACCGATGGCCGTTTCAGCGGCGGCACTGCGGGCGCTTGCATCGGGCATGTCTCCCCCGAGGCCGCCGAGGGCGGGCCGATCGCTCTGTTGCGTCAGGGGGATCGGTTGCGCATCGATTTCCCCAACCGGCGAATTGACATCCTGGTGCCCGAGACTGAACTTGCTGAACGCCGAGCCACTTGGCAACCCGTCAAGCTCGAACTCAGTGGCTGGTTAGCCCGTTATCAGAAACTGGTCACCAACGCCAGTCAAGGCGCTGTACTGTCGTGAGCTGAGAAAACACCGAGCCGTAGCGGCCGGATGGCGTCAGCCGGCCGCTCTTTGTTCCTGCTGCCAAGTCGATCCTGGAGGCTACGTCTCCCGTCGGTCGGCCCAACCTGCTAAAGCGGCCAGAGCGGGTGCAGCCGTGCGTGCCAGGACCGCTCGGCGAAGGGGATCACGTGGGTCGGCACGATCTGCAGCAGGAGGAGAATCAGGGCGGCACCCACCACTGGCGCGAAATCCACTCGTCCCACCTTTAGCGGAAGCCGGCGGATGGGGGCCAAAAGCTTGGTGGCGGTCAAGTTGATGAAGTCGCAAATGGCGCTGCGCCCAAAATAGACATAGTTGATGATCAAGTGGGCCAGGAGGATCGCGGGCAAAGGGTATTTCAGGGAAAGATAGAGCGTGCCGCCGATGAGCAGACCCTGCTCGCATAGTGGGGCCAGCCTCGGAATGTGGCTGGTGACTCCGAGTAGGGCTAGCAGCAGCGGCGCCAGTGCGATCCAAAACCCGGCTATTAATGCCAGCGGCAGAACGAGTTGGATGTACCACGGCCACCGCCCCACCAGTCCCAAATGCTGCCGAATGAGCTTGTGCATGCGATGGTTCTCCCCGCTTCTCCGGTTGATGATGTTTAGGGCCAGCATCCAGAAGTAAAGAACGCTCAACAACCTGAGGAAACTAAGCAGCGAGTAGGTCACCATCGCGACGAAATCCTCGTTCGGAAAGGCCGGCACCACATACCGCAGATCCAGTTTCGGGGTCCAGCCGGCGGCCGGAGCCAACAGCCGGTAAACCGCTGCTCGACCCAGCAGGAGCAAGCCCAGCAACACCAGTAGAGAGACACCCCGGCGGTCTCGGGTGTTAGTGGGTCGCAGTGTCCCTGCCAACGACAACGACGCAGGTCGATCCCCGGACGGCGCTATCAGCCCCCGCCAACTCAACCAGAGCAGCATCCCGACCAGGTTCAGGATGTAATCGGCGAGCTCCACTCACATCATCTTGAGCAGGGTTTCCGCCATGTCCGACGGGGTCGACGCGATCCCGATGCCTGCAGCCCTGAAGGCGGCGATTTTCGCGGCGGCAGTGCCTTTGCCGCCGCTGATAATGGCACCCGCGTGTCCCATACGACGTCCGGGCGGGGCCGTGGCACCGGCGATGAATCCGGCGACGGGTTTGCACCCATGCTGGCGTATCCAGTCGGCGGCTTCTTCCTCAGCCGATCCGCCGATCTCACCGATGAGGATGATACCGTGGGTGTCCGGGTCTTCATTGAAGAGCTTGACGACGTCGAGGTGCGAAGTGCCGTTGACCGGGTCGCCGCCGATCCCAACGCACGTGGACTGTCCCACGCCGCGGCAAGTGAGCTGCCAGACTGCCTCGTACGTCAGGGTGCCACTTCGCGACAAGACGCCGATATGGCCCTTCTTGTGGATATACCCCGGAGAGATCCCGATGCGGCAGCCGCCCTGCGAATGCTCGCCCTCACCCGGGGTCACGATGCCCGGACAATTAGGGCCGATCAGCCGTGTCCGCTTCCCTTCCATCGCCCGCTTCACCTTGATCATGTCGTTAATGGGGATGCCTTCCGTGATGCAAACGACCAGATCCAGGCCGGCGTCAACGCCTTCGAGAATCGCATCGGCCGCAAACGGCGGGGGAACGAAGATAGCGGAGGCGGTGGCGCCCGTCTCGCGAATGGCCTGCCCCACGGTGTCGAAGATCGGCACTTTGCCCTCGAAGGATTGGCCGCCCTTGCCGGGAGTGACGCCAGCAACGATTTGGGTCCCGTAGGCCAGACTGAGCTGGGTGTGCCGGCCACCGAAGCTGCCGGTGATGCCCTGAACCAACACGCGGGTCTGAGGGGTAACGAGGATAGACATAGCAAAATGATTAGGATTGGACGGCGCGGACCACCTTTTCCGCGGCATCCGCCATGGAACCGCCCGAGATGATGGTTAGCCCGGACTGGGCCAGCGTGAGCCGACCCGCCTCGACGTTGTTGCCTTCCAGTCGCACGACTAACGGAAGTTTCAGGCCCGTCTCTTTGACTGCGGCGACGACGCCAGACGCGATAACGTTACAATCCATGATACCGCCAAAAATATTCACCAGAATGGCCTTCACGTTGGCATCCTGGAGAATAATCTTGAAGGCGGCCGCCACCTGTTCCTGCGAGGCGCCGCCGCCCACATCGAGAAAATTGGCCGGCGAGCCCCCGAAGTGCTGGATGATGTCCATAGTGGCCATGGCGAGGCCGGCGCCATTTACCAGGCATGCGATCGAACCGTCCAGCTTGATGTAGTTCAAGTTGAACTTGGAGGCCTCGATTTCCAGCGGCGCTTCCTCCCCCAGATCCCGCATCGCCTGGAGGTTCGGGTGCCGGAACAGTCCGTTGTCGTCGAGGGAGAACTTGGCGTCCACCGCCTGCAGGCTTTCCTTCCCGTCTTCCAAAGCGATGATGCAGAGGGGGTTGATCTCGACCAGCGAAGCATCGCACTCCCACCAGGTCTTATATACGCCGACGAAGAGTTTGGCCGCCTGGTTGATGAGATCGCCCTTGAGACCCAACCCGGCCGCCACCTTGCGCGCCTGGTAGGGCAGGAGACCGAAGGCGGGGTCGATGGGCTCTTTGACGATCTTCTCGGGGGTCTTGGCGGCAACCTCCTCGATGTCCACCCCGCCTTCGGTGCTGGCCATGAGCACGGGCCGCGCGATGGATCGATCCAACAGCACCGCCAGATAGAGCTCTTTCTTGATCTCGGGCGCGACCGAAATCAGCAGCTTGCGCACCAGTCGTCCGTCGGGTCCGGTCTGCTTGGTGACCAACACATTGCCGAGCATGGCCTTGGCCTTCTCAAAAACGTCATCGGCCGTGCGGCAGAGTTTGACCCCGCCCTGGAAACCGCTTTTGAACACGCCCTTGCCCCGGCCGCCGGCGTGGATCTGGGATTTGACAACAATGAGCTTGGCGCCGCGTTCCAGAAACTGTTCGGCCAGGACTTTGGCGCGCTCCGGTGTGTCGCACACTTCGAACGGAGGAACCGCCACTCCATTTTGAGCCAGCAACTGCCGCGCTTGGTATTCGTGAAGATTCATGTTTTTGGCAAAAGGGCAAGGGCACCGCTGTCCGCGGACGCCAACCGTAAGAGATCGGGAGGCGGTCGTCCGCCGCCCGAATTGGCCTCTTACCGATCCTCCGTCGGTATGTAGTGGTTGAGGACCGGACCGGTGTAAATTTGCCGCGGGCGGTAAATCCGAGTGGGGCTTTCCATTACTTCCTTGTAGTTGGCGATCCAGCCGGGCATACGCCCGATGGCGAAGATAACGGTGAACATCTCCAGGGGAATACCGATCGCGCGCATGATGATGCCGCTGTAAAAATCGACGTTGGGGTAGAGTTTGCGTTCGACGAAATAGGAATCGTGCAGCGCCGTCTCCTCGAGTTTCTTGGCGATGTCCAGCAGGGGGTCGCAGATGTGCAACTTCTCCAGCAGGTCGTCGCAGACGCGCTTGATGATCTTGGCGCGCGGGTCGTAGTTCTTATAGACCCGGTGGCCGAAACCCATCAGGCGTTTGCCGCTGTTCTTGTCTTTGGCCGCAGTGATGAACTTGGACCCATCGTCGCCGGACTTATGAATGTCCTCCAGCATTTCCAGGACCGCCTGGTTCGCCCCGCCGTGGAGGGGACCCCAGAGGGCGCAGACGCCGGCGGCCGCGCTGGCGAACAGGTTGGCGCGGCTGGAGGCGACCATCCGAACGGTGGCGGTCGAGCAATTCTGCTCATGGTCTGCGTGCAGCAGGAAGATCAGGTCCAGCGCTTTTACCGCCTCCGGCTTCAGTTCATAGTCCCGGTAAGGGAGGCTGAAGAGCATGTGCAGGAAATTAGCGGTGTATTTCAGCTCGGGCTTGGGATAGATGGTGGGCAATCCGCGCGACTTGCGGTAGGCAAAGGCGGCGATGGTCCGAACTTGGGAAATGAGCCGTGCCACCGCGACCTCGAAGTGACCGTGCGTGTCTGAAGCGAGCAATTCCGGATAAAAACAACTGGCGGCGTTGATCATGGAGGAGAGAATCGCCATCGGGTGCGCGGTGGCTGGAAAGCCCTCGAAGTGATGCTTCATCGCCTCGTTGAGCAACTCGTTCTGCGTCAACAGATCCGAGAAACGACTTAGTTCACTGCTGTTGGGCAGTCGGCCCATGATAATCAGGTGGGCCACCTCGATGAACGTGGACTTTTGCGCCAGTTCCTCGATGGGGATGCCGCGGTAGCGCAGGATGCCCTTTTCCCCGTCGATGAAAGTAATCTTGCTCAGACAGGAGCCAGTGTTGGCATAGCCATCATCCAGCGTGATGTAGCCCGACTCGTTCCTCAGCGACGAGATGTCGATGGCGCGCTCCTGCTCGGAGCCTTCGATCAGAGGAAGCTTGCAGGTCTTCCCGTCAAGAATTAGGTCAACGGTCTTATCCATAAATTGTTTTATTTAACACAGGCCAGGGTCAAAGATTATGGATCCGGTGCTTGCGGCGCAACAGAATTTCGCGCTTGAAGGAACAAAAATGGCAGTGCAGCATGATCGCCTATGAAGTCGGTCCTTTTGAAGGGTCTCGTGGCGGCTTGCTTATTGGCCTGCAGGTTCGCGCAGGGCGACAGCCCGGGTCGTGGCCTGGATGCCGTCCAACTCAGCGGCACCGGCTATGTGCGCTTGACCTTTTGGGCCCAATCCAACGACTTCGAGGTCGGCTGGGTCAAGCGCGATGAAACCCTCCTCCTGAGCAAGGGCTCAACCCGGGTGCAGGTCACCGTGGATTCGTGCGACGCGCGCATCAACGGCATCGAGGTCTGGTTGCTGCATCCCGTAGCCAACCACAACGGCTTCATCTACATCGCCTCCCAGGACTTGCAGAAGACCTTCCACCCCATTCTCTCCCCGCCCAAGGTCGCTCATACCACGCCGATCAAGACGATTTGCCTGGATGCCGGTCATGGCGGCAAAGATCCCGGCTTTTCCGTCAACGGCCACGAGGAAAAAAAATACACACTCTTGCTCGCGCAGGAGGTCAAACAGCAACTGGTCAAAGCCGGTTTCAAAGTCCTGTTCACCCGCGCCACCGACACCGCGGTCGAACTGCCCGACCGACCTGACCTCGCGCGTCGGCGGCAGGCCGACCTATTTGTGAGCCTCCATTTCAACGCGACCGAAAACGGCGCCCAAAATGTTGCGGGTACCGAGGTCTATTGCCTGACCCCGCCGGGCGCCAGTTCAACCAATGACCACGGGGAAAGTGCGACCGATCAGAAGTTCGCGGGGAACGCGCAGAACGACCGGAATCTGTTTCTGGCCTACCAGATGCAGAAATCCCTGACCCGCATTCTCGGGGCTGAGGACCGCGGGGTTCGTCGAGCCCGCTTCGTCGTGCTGCGCGACGCCCCCATGCCCGCCGTCCTGATCGAGGCCGGCTTTATGTCGCATCCCGACGAAGGGAAGAAGATCTTCGACGCTGGCTACCGGCGGCGCATTGCCCGCTCGATTGTTGAGGGCATTCAGGCCTACAAACACACGGTCGATCAAACAGGCTAAACCCGCAGAGGCTTACTTGTCGCTCTTGCTGGACCGGCCGCCGCCCTTGGTCCCGGCGGTCAGAATCGTCCCGCTGAGCACCCCCACCGCAAAAAAGGCAAAGTACATGATCGCGGCCGGTTGGCTCTGCGCCGTCGAGAGGATCGGCTTCATCTTCAATTCCACCGTCTGGCCGTTGTTCATCCCCATGATCACCAGCAAGAGCAACACCGCGATCAAAAACACCGTCTTGAGTAAAAGCTTCGCATTCATAAATCGTCGGCCCGGACATTAGTGGACCCGGAAGGCAAAGGCAAAGTGAAACTCCCGGGGCGAAACTCCCGGATCGCCAGATTCCGACTAGCGCGGCGTCCGAAGCCGGTTTACTCTTGTCCGTGAATCAACCCGGACATTTTCAACGGCTGTTAGGCTGCGCCGTATTTTGGATCGGCTCGACATGGGCTGGCGTGGGGGCACTGACGCCGGATCAGGCCCGCCTTTTGCCCGCGCCGAGTGCCGCCCCGGTGGTTTTTGCCCGGGACATTCAGCCGATCCTCGAGGTTCGTTGCCTGCAATGTCACGGGCGCGGTCGCGACAAAGGCGGGTTTCGGTTGGACACTCGGGAATCCCTGCTACAAGGCGGGGATTCGGGCCTGGCCGTAAAATTGGGTAAGAGCCAGGAGAGTTTGCTCATCGAACTGGTGTCCGGTCTCGACGCTGACAATGTGATGCCTAAGAAGGGAACTCGCTTGACCGCCTCGGAGATCGGATTGCTGCGAGCCTGGATCGACCAGGGATCACCGTGGGCCACAGGCGTGACTTTTGCCCGGCCCCGCTCCTTGAATCTCTTGCCGCCGGAGCCGGTCGCGAAGGTGTCAGCTTCCAGTCCGCTCAATCCCGTCGATCAGATCTTGGGACCTTATTTCACCGAAAAGGCGGTGCCACCCGGTGCGGTCGTGGAGGACCGAGCGTTTGCGCGCCGGGTTTATCTAGATGTGGTGGGTTTGCTGCCGACGGCCGACGAACTGGCGGTTTTCCTTGCCGATGAACGGACGGACAAGCGCACGCAACTGGCGAAGCGGGTGCTGGGAGAGGGCGAGGGTTACGCCGGACATTGGTTGAGTTTTTGGAATGATCTGCTGCGGAACGACTACCGGGGGACGGGCTACATCGACGGCGGACGTGAGCCCATCAGTTCGTGGCTGTTCAACGCCTTGCGAACGAACCGGCCTTACGACCAGTTCGTCGCAGACTTGGTCAACCCGACGCCCGGTACTGCGGGCTTTACCAAGGGGATCGTCTGGCGCGGCGTCGTCAATTCGAGCCAGACACCCCAGATGCAGGCGGCGCAGGGCATCTCGCAGGTATTCCTCGGCGTCAACCTCAAGTGCGCCTCGTGCCACGATAGTTTTGTCAATGATTGGCGGCTGGCCGATGCCTACAGCATGGCGGCTGTGTATAGCGACGGGCCCCTCGAGATGTTCCAGTGTGATAAACCAACCGGCAAGACGGTCGCCTCGAGGTTCCTTTACCCGGAGTTGGGGGAGATCGATCCGACGGCGGATAAGGCGGCGCGGCTAAAACGGTTGGCGGAGTTGATGACCGCTCCCACCAATGGAAGACTGCCCCGGACTATCGTCAATCGGCTCTGGGCCCGCCTGTTCGGGCGAGGCCTGGTCGAACCCGTGGACGACATGGAACAACCCGCCTGGGATCAGGATTTGATTGATTGGCTCGCCCAGGATTTGGTGGCCAACCATTATGACCTGAAGCACACCCTGGAGGTGATGCTGACCAGCCGAGCCTACCAGAGGCCCGCGGTGAACCTCGGGGAGGCGGTGTCCAAGGAGTTTGTTTTCCGTGGACCCGCCATCCGGCGGCTTTCGGCGGAGCAGTTTGACGATGCGGTGGGGCAGATTACGGGGGTGTGGCCCGAAAAGGCGGCGTTGTCAGTACCGACCCAGCCGGTTCGGGCCAGTTTGGTGGTGGCGGACCCTCTGGCTGTGGCGTTGGGCCGGCCGAACCGCGAGCAGATCGTGACGACCCGCGAAATGGCGGCGACGACCTTGCAGGCCCTGGAGTTGACCCACGGACAAACTCTGGCGGACCGTCTCCACCGTGGTGCTTTGAAATTGACCGAGCCCGGAATGGCCCCAGCCCCCCTGGTGGAGCGTTTGTTTCGGCAAGCCCTGGGCCGGCCCCCAAGTCCGGTCGAGGCCCAACTTGCCGCAGGGTTGGTCGGCCAGCCCGCCAGCGCCGAAGGAGTGGAGGATTTGCTCTGGACCTTAGCCATGTTGCCCGAGTTCCAGTTGATTGATTGAACGATTATGAACCATAACCGTCGTGATTTCCTGAAAACCGCGAGCGCCGCCACCCTCGCGGCGCTGGCTGCGGGCTACCCACGGAGGCTGGTCGGTGCCGAGGCGGCTGACCAAAAGCTCCAGCCTACTGCGGATAGAGTGATTGTCCTCTGGATGGCAGGTGGGATGGCCCACACCGAGACCTTCGATCCGAAACGCTATACCCCTTTCGAAAAGGGCATGGCCCCCAACGCCTTCCTGAGCACGTTCCCGAGCATCCAGACGGCGGTGGACGGAATCAAATTCTCCGAAGGTCTCGAGCGTTTGGCGCGGGTGATGGACCGGGGCACATTGATCCGGACCTATACAGCAGGAGACCTGGGCTTCATCCTGCATTCGCGGCACCAGTATCAATGGCATACGGGTTACGCCCCCCCGCAGTCGGTAGCCGCGCCGCACCTGGGAGCGGTGATCGCGCGGACCCTGGGACCGCTTAACCCGGTGGTGCCCCCCTTTATCAACCTCGGCCAGCGCCTCGATCTAGGTGAGGGTGAGGAACTCAAGGCCTTTACCACGGCGGGTTTTCTGGGCAGCGAATATGGCCCGTTTAACATCCCGTTTCCCGATCAGGCGGCCAACAGTGTGCGGCCACCCAGTGGGATGACCCCGGGCCGGTTCGAGAATCGGGAGAAGTTCTTCAAACGGATCCTGGCCGCCAGTCCGATCGGCCAGCAGGGGAGTGGTTACCAGCAGGAATCCCTGTTGCGCTCCCTGGACAACGCCTATCACCTCCTAAGTTCGCCCGCCGCGAAGGCTTTCGATTTGTCGCTCGAGCCGATCGACCAGATCCGGAACTACGTTCCTTCTTACCAGCCTAACCAGCGGTTTGACGCGGCCCAGGACCGTTTCGGCGCGAAGTATGAGGAGCAGATGGTGGGGCGCTTTGGCCTCGGTTGCCTGCTCGCCCGCCGGTTGGCCGAGGTTGGAGCCCGCTATATCGAGGTCACCACGGAATACATCCCTTTCTTGAATTGGGACACGCACGAGAATGGCCATCTTCGCGCCGCCGCGATGAAACGGCAGATTGACGCCCCGGTTGCTCAGTTGATCCTCGATCTGGAGGAGCGCGGCCTCTTGGATCGCACCCTCGTGGTGCTGGCTAGCGAGTTCAGCCGCGACGCCCTCATCGAAGGCAAACCCGATAAGAAAGTGAAGGATCAGGTCGAGGTTCCGGAGAAATTGGAAGATGCGAAGTTCTATGGGATGCACCGGCATTTTACCGATGCCGGATCGGTGCTGCTGTTCGGCGGTGGAGTCAAGAAGGGCTATGTCCACGGACGGACTGCCGACGAGCGTCCCTGCCGGACGCTGGAAAATCGGGTGGTGATCGAAGACTTGCACGCCTCGATTTATAGCGCGTTGGGCATTTCGCCGAAACTGGCCTACGAGATTGAACGGCGCCCCTTCTATGTGACCCGCGACGGTTTGGGGCGGCGCATCGGCGAACTCTTCGCGCGCTCTTCCTGAGGAGTTGAAACGGAGGGTTGATGGTGATGTCTCCTGGCGCTTCCAGTTCTTCCCGAGCCTCCATGCCGCCGGGGTCGGTTGTGCATCCAAGCAAAATCCCGCGCGGGCTGGGACAGGCGTTCCGGTTTGGGTTGGCCGGAGTGGCCAGCACAGGGCTGATCCTCCTCTTTTGGCTGCGGGTCGGGATCTATCACCATTGCGTGAGTTTCCCCCGCGAGGCGGCCGCCTGGCAGGCGATCCGCGCCCAGCGTCAGCCGGTATTCATATCGGGCCCTTGGACCGAATACCGCGGCATCTTGCACAGCCACTCCAAGCTCTCCCACGATTGCGAGGTGCCTTTCGAGGAAATCCTGTCCGTCCTCAAACGCACCGGCCTTGATTTCATCTGCCTGAGCGATCATCCCATCGCCGGGCGCGCGGACTTTGACCTCCAGTGGCGCGGACTCCACCAGGGGAAGCTCTTTATCCCCGGCTTCGAAATGAAGGAAGGCATGATGCCCTTCGGCGTCAACTCGGGGATCGTCTTGAGCAACCAAACTCCCGCCCCAGTCCTGGCGGGAGAGGTTGCCCGCAACGGCGGCCTGCTCTTCTACGCCCACCCCGAGGAAACCAGGGCTTGGGATGAACCGAATTTGGTGGGCATGGAAATTTACAACCTCCACTCCGATCTCAAGCGCCAAAAGGACGGTCTGCGTGGCATGCTGCCGGACCTGATCCTTAATCGCGACCGCTATCCGGAGCAACTTCTCCACCGCTTGTTTGTCCGCCCGACGGAATTCTTGCGCCGCTGGGACGATCTGAACCGCACCCGGCATCTTACCGGCATTGCGGGCAACGACTGCCATCAAAACACCGGCTTTCGCGCCTTCTGCACCGAATCGAATACCCTGCGCATCGAGGATACCAGCCCGCGTACCCTGCGGGAAATTCACCTCAACTGGTTCACCCGCCTGCTGGCACGCCTGCTGTTTGGTCCGCTGACTCCAGGGCGAAAGCTCTTCCACGTCGAACTTGACCCTTACGATCGTAGCGCGCGTTATGTCAACACCCATGTCCTGGCGCAGGAACTGAGCGAGCCCGCGCTGCTGCACGCGCTCCAGGCCGGCCGGGTGTTCATCGGGTTCGACCTGATCGCGGACAGTTCCGGCTTTAGATGGATGGCGCACGGGTCGGGCGCGCTGACGGTCATGGGGGAATCCGTTCCTTATGCGGGCGGTTTGGTTTTGCGCGCCTCCTCCCCGCTGCCCTGTCGCTTCACCATCGTCAAAGACGGCATGCGGGTCTACCAGGCGCTTGGCCGAAACCTGGAATGGTCGCCGCCCGGTTCCGGCAAGTACCGGGTCGAGGCGGAATTGAAAATCCTGAACCAGTGGGTTCCGTGGGTGTATGCCAACCCGATCGAACTGCTATAACCCTCAAAAGAGCCGGCGCAACTGCCGCAGAAGCAAACGAAGCTAATTACCTTCCCCCACCGCAACCCGGGAAAACGCAGATCCCCATCGGTGCTCATATTTGTCCGCTTTGGAAGGCGGATTCACCCGGTCCGGCAAGGCACGCGGCTAGTCCAGCCGGATCAGTTCGAGCTTATCGATCTTGACGGACTTAATGGCGGAAGTTGCGCCGGCCTGCTTGTCGAAACGCCCGGGACCGATCCAGAAGTAATGATTGCGTTCAGGCCACCATTCGGCCACGTCGTACCAGGCGTAGCCGTCACCTACCTCGGAGGTCTTGCGTTCGAGGCCGCCGCAGGTCCGGCTGTTCCTGGGGTCGTAAACGCCGGTCCAAAAGGCCTCGCCCTCCTTGCCGGGCTCCTTTTCCACGCACAAGCGCACGCGGAGTCGGTACTTCCGGCCGGGGTCGAATGCCACGCGGGAGAAAGGCAGCGTGGCACACCACTCGTAGTGGGTGTTGAAGAGCTTCATGGCCGAGCCATCCTCGGCCAGGGGATCGGCCACAGTGTCGCCCCACGTGCCGCGGTGGGCGAGGGAGAGCAATTTGTCCTCCACCACCGCGCGGGTCCGCGCCGCGGGGAGGGCGGGCGGATTGGCCAGCGCCTTCCAGCGCGCCAGGACCTCGTTGTGCCGCCCGGAATCTTCGGAAAGGCGAAGGTCGCGGGCCTCCTCGAAACGTTTCAGCAACTCGGCGGCCAGCGCGCGCTGTTCGGCCGGCACTTCGTACTGCTTCGGGTTTTCGGTCACCCAGACCTGGATCTCCTCCGGTGGCTTCAGGCGCGCCATCCGGGCGTACAGCACCGGGAACCCCGCCATGCGCACGTTGTACCCGTAGGCAGGATCGTCTTTGACCGCGGCCTCAGCCTGCTGCCACAGGCTGGTAGCGCGGGCATAGAAATCGTCGGTGAGCGGGCCGTGGCTGGGATCGTCGAAAATGCGGAGGGGGTGGTGCGTGGGGTCGCGGTAGTAACTGTGCAGCGCGTCGAAATAGGTGCGCGCATAGGGTGCGGCGGCGCCGTAGTAACCCTTGAAGAAGTCCTGCAGCAGTGACTCCTGGGGCAAGTTCGGGTTCCACAGCCATTTGGCCAGCAGCCACGCTTTGAGCTCGGCGAAATCGCCATGCCGTCCCTGGTAGGCGCCCTGTTCGAAGAGGTATTCGACGCGGTTGGCCTGAAAGAACTTGACGTTGCCTTGCAGCGCGAGAACGTTCGGAAACGGGCTGGTGTAGTCGCGGAAGTTCGTGGTGTAGTCCCAGAGGTAGAGCCGTTTGCAGATGGCGCCCCAGCCCGAGATGTCGTCCATGAACGCGCGATCTTCCTTGAATGCGCTAGACGGGAGGGGGAACGAGAAGTCGCATTCGATAGTGCAGAGGCAGGGCATGACGTTGGCCCGCGGGCGGATGGTCTTGGGGGGCTTACGCGTGTACTGGTAGGCGAGGGTTTCGATGATGACCTTCGGGAACTCCTTTTCCACGGCCTCGGCGATTTTGTTCACGAAGGCGATCATCGAGCCCGCGTGCGATTCCTCGGCATCGTCGATGGCCTTGCAGGCCGGGCAGGTGCAGTAGTTGTACCAGTCGTTCTGGCTGACCCCGTAGAACGAAGCGCCGGGGTCCTGGCGGATGCGCACCAACACGTTGGAGGTGACGATGCGGAGCACGTCCGGGTTGGAAAGGCAGAGCTGCGTGTTGTCCCTGACCCGCTTGCCGTTGACTTCGCTGAAATACTCCGGATGCGTCGCAAAGTGGTCGTCGGGCGAGCAGAGGGTGTTGAAGGTGTGGCAGCTCCCCAGTCCGCCGCCAAACCGGTAGGAGTGGCCGCCGTGCCGGTCGTCCAGGTGCATCGCGTTGCCGTTGACCTTGTTGCGGGCCGCGAGATCGCCGTTAAACAGGTCGAACCAGAAAGGCTCGCGCAGGGCGAACGCGGGTTTCTGGGTCTCGTCGAGCGCGGGGACGGCAAACGTGTCGCGGTGCGGGATGGCGCTGTGCCAGGAGCTGTACCAACGGCAGCCGCCGAAGCGCTCCAGCAGTTCATAGACACCGTACAGGGTGCCGCGCACGGGCCCGCCCAGCACCAGGAGGCGTTCGCCGCGGCGCACGAGGCGGAAGCCATCTTCGCCCAGGTCGTTCACCTCGGCTGGAATGCCCAGGAGCTGGGTCGTGAAGTGCGTGTCGCCAAGGACCACACTGCGCGCTGGGAGCGACCCCTCGTCGGTCACGATGGGCAGCTTAACCCCCGTCAGCTGCTCCGTGAAGCGCTGCAGCTCCTCTGCGGCATACACCTGCGAAGGCGAGGCGTGGGCGGGGCGCACGATCGTGCAGGTGGCTGCTTGGCCGCGCACAGCCAGCGGCAGTTCCTGGGCGGATGCTAGAATGGTGGCCAGCGTTAGGGCCAGACCCAGGGCGATAGATAGTAGGCGATTCATAGCTCAACTTTTCTTGCATCGGCGGACCCATTTCCGTCCACCCGGCGCTGCATCCAATCAGAACCCGGGCCGCGTGTAAATCCTCAACCCTCGCCAGGCCGATGCGGCGGAGAATTTTCCTGCGCTGGGGACACGACCTTCAACCTCACGCACGGGCGCCAAGCCGCAACGAGAAACCGGGACGTCGACCACCTTGCTGAATTGGTAATGTCTGACTACTATGGCGCCCTTGCATTAGGCTTTACACAGGATGCGAATAGTTCAGGCTCAGCAGATTATGAACCGATGGTTTCTTTCCCCGACATTCCTGGTTTCGCTTTGGTTCGCCGCAGGGGCGGTATCGGCTGCCGAATTCCATGTGGCCACCACTGGCAAGGACGGCAATCGCGGCTCGGCGGCCGCACCGTTCCACACCATCGCCGCCGCGGCCGATCGAGCGCAGGCCGGCGACACCATCACGGTGCATGCCGGCGTTTACCGCGAGCGCGTCAGCCCGCCGCGCGGCGGCCTCTCGGAAGCCCGGCGCATCATCTACCGGGCTGCCCCGGGTGAGCATGTGACCATCAAAGGCTCGGAAATCGTCAAGGGCTGGTCGAAGGTCCAGGGCGAGGTGTGGAAGCTGACGCTGCCCAACTCGTTCTTCGGCGAGTTTAACCCGTATCGGGACCTCATCCACGGCGATTGGTTCGATGGGAAAGGCCGCCAGCATCATACCGGCGCCGTCTATCTGAATGGCGACTGGCTTACGGAGGCGACGAAACTGGAGGAAGTGATGCTGCCCGAGGGCGCCGAACCGGATTGGTTGCTCCCGATCGTTCGCGGGACACTGTTTAATCTGGCCTGGTTTCGGCCGGCGAGCGGCGCGAATGCGGTGCGCGTCCCCGCGGCCCAGTTCTCGGCTCAGCACGGCATCCAGACGGCGCCCTGCACCGAAGGCGGCGAGTGTGTTGGGTGGATCGATCACGGGGATTGGATGCGCTACGAGCGTGTCGAGTTCGGCCAAGGCACGGAGCGAGTGGAATTTCGGGTGGCTTCGGCCACCGTCGGGGGGATTATCGAACTTCGACTGGACAACCCCAAGGGAGATTTGCTCGGGACCTGTGCCGTCGAGCCCACGGGGGATTGGCAGGCCTGGACCTCCCGCGAGGCGAAGATCAAACCCACGAGCGGCGTGAAGACGCTGTGTCTGGCCTTCAAGAGTCCCCCACCGAACCCCCAGGTCGCTGCCGGGCTCAACCCTCAGTTGTGGTTTGCCCAGGTGGATGCCACCAATACGGTGATCTGGGCCCGGTTCAAGGGGGTTGATCCCAACCGTGAAACCGTCGAGATCAACGTCCGCCCCACGGTTTTCACGCCGGAAAAGACCGGTATCAACTACCTCACGGTCCGCGGGTTTGACCTGCGCCATGCCGCCACGCCCTGGGCGCCGCCGACGGCTGGGCAGATCGGCGTCATCTCGGCCTACTGGTGCAGAGGCTGGATCATCGAGAACAACGAGATCGGCTATTCGACCTGCTCGGGCGTCGCGCTGGGCAAATATAGCGACGAATGGGACAACCGAGCGGAGTCGGCCGAGGGCTACGTTGGGACTCTCACCCGCGCACTGACCAACGGATGGAACCGGGCTGCCGTCGGGAGCCATATCGTCCGCAACAACCATATCCACCATTGCGAACAGACCGGTGTGGTCGGCAGCCTCGGCTGTTCCTTCAGCACCGTCCTCGGCAACGAGATTCACGATATTCACGTGCGGCAGCTCTTCGGCGGTGCCGAGATGGCGGGCATCAAGTTTCACGGGGCGATCGACGTGGTGATCCACCGCAACCATATTTACCGCTGCGGCGACGTCGCCGGTCTTTGGCTCGACTGGATGGCGCAGGGGGCGCAAGTGACCGGGAACCTGATGCATGACAATTTCGGCGGGTGCGGCGATATGTTTCTCGAAATGCAGCACGGACCGATCCTGGTGGCCAACAACCTGCTCCTATCCACCCACAAGGCCTTTGACCTGAACTCCCAGGGAATCGCCTTCGCCCACAACCTCATCGCCGGACCCATCGTCAGCTACCGTGGGGACACGCGCAGCACCCCGTATCATCCGGCGCACACCACGGAAGTCGCTGGGCTCTACGCGGCCGCGCGGGGCGACAGCGGCGACCATCGGTTGTATAACAATCTGCTGATTGGCCGGTGCGACCTCCAGTTACTGGACCAGTCCGCGCTCCCCTGCTTCGCATCCGGCAATGTCTTCACCAAGGGCACCCATCCCGCGAAGTGCGAAGCTGAGGCGCTGTTCAGGCCGGATTTCGACCCCGGCGCGACGCTCCGCCAGAAGGCGGACGGCTGGTACCTCACCTTGGCGGGGGACCCTGCGTGGAAGGGCGCGGCGCCACGCCGGGCTGTGACTTCCGAGTCGCTTGGCAAGACGGTGGTGGCCCAGTGCGCTTACGAGAACCGGGACGGATCGCCGCTGAGTCTGAGCGTGGATTACCTCGGCAAGCGGCGGGACAAAACCAACCCGTTTCCAGGTCCGTTTGAGATCACACGCGCGGGTCGGCGGGAGATCAAGGTGTGGCCGGTGCCAACGGAGGTGACGAGCAGGTGATACCCCTCCAGCCCGCGGCTCGCCCGCAGTCGGCGCAGCGCACGAGAGGAGTGGGAAGGATAACAGGCCCAGTAGCAGGTGACTTCTCATTATGGCCTACACCGGTAGAGAATTGATTTGGCGCGATAGTCCTCCTCGATGGGCGGCGGCGCCGGCGATGGTTCTTTGAACGGAGGATCGACGTGATAGTTTCATCTGTCTTTGGAGGTGCGTTATTGTTTCACCCCTTCCCAGGCGAGGCGAAGCCCGGGCGCTTTTGGGGTTCCTTTGCTAACAGGGTGTAGCTCTTCCGTACTACTTCCACTTGCACTTGCGCTTGACCATGCGGTGCTGGCCGTGGCAGTCGGTGCAGAACCGCTTCTCGCGATTCGTGCCATCCAGGACGGCCTGGTGATCCGGCTTGTTCTTCAGTTCGGTCTTCTTCTTATCGCTCTCCACCAGTTTGACCCAGTTGTGGCAGCCCAGGCAGGCAAACCGGCTGAGGCTCCTGCGGTAGATGATATCCGGAGCTGTGCCATTCCCGCCCGAAGCCCACGATTCGTCAGCGATGTGCGCATCCGATGGCCCGTGGCAGGTGGCGCATCCGATGTTGGTCCGCGCATGGACCACCGTGATGGCTTCCTGCATGAAGTTGATATGGCATACCCGGCAGCGGCTGTTGTCGGCCCCTGATTCGGCAGGCGAATTGGTACCAGGCTCGTCGTCGAGCAGCAGCAACGGTTTATCGTCGCTGAGGCGCAGGGGCGCCGCCTGCTTGCCGGTCAGCAGGTTGCTGGTGGCCACCGACAACGGGTTGGGTGGCAGATTGGTGGTGGCGGCCTGCTCGTCCCTGGTTCGACCCAGGCCGAGGCCAGTGCCGATGAGAATCGCGAGCGTGAGGCAGGCGATCCAGGATCTCATCGAGCGGGCGGGCGTTCGTGAGGAGCTAAACTGTCGAGGCTGAGTCCTCACGCTTTGTCTGCGATCAGGGCAGGGGAGATCGGGTTAGACGTACTCCCAGTTTTTCAACCACGCATAGTGGGCCGGGAGGCCGGCCATCATTTGCTGGTTGAGGCCCCGGATTTCAGCCCGTTCCTTCACGTCGAGTTGGCGGCGCTCCGTCACGGCCTTGGCCACGTTGTCCACCTCGGCGACGGTGAGCAGACCGGGGATGGGAATCACCGTGTTGGTGTGAAGAATGTACCTTATCGCCAGGCGCGCCCGCTTGTAGTCCTCGTCTCTCTGGCCGGTGAAGAGCGTGCCGGCGGCGAACGGCTTGATGCCGAAAGCCCCCACATCCTGTTTCTTCAGGGTGTCGAAAACGCTGTCCTTCGGAGCCGCCTTACTCATGGTGGTGAAGGGAAAACAGACGACGTCAATCTGGGGGAAATATTCGATCATGAATTTGATCCAGCGGCGATCGTGGGTGGAGAAGCCCACATGCCGGGCCTTGCCCTGCTTTTTAGCCGTCTCGAGGGCGTCCACAATCTCGGCGGCGGTGTCGAACGTGTGTCGGCCACCCGGTTCCATGCAGGTAATGCGCCACAGGTCGGTGTATTCCTGCTCGGAATCCCTGAGCAATTCATCGAGCGCCTCCATCAGCTTCTTGGAGGTGCGGTAGTTTTCGTTGCGCACCTCTTTGGCCCCATGCGAGAGGCCCAGGTACATCTTATCGCGACGTCCCTTGAGGGCTTTGGCATCACGCTTCACTTCATTGTCCCAACAGGCATCAATGTAGTTGATCCCCACCTCAATGCAGCGGCTGATGACTTCCGCCCGCTCCGCGTCATTGTTCGGCGAGTGTCCACCCAGGCAGACCGCCGAAACCATCAAGCCCGTCTTGCCTTGGCGGCGGTATTCCATGCTGGGGTTGTAGTTGAGAATTTTGGACGTATCAACCGGTTTGTCCGCGGCCGCCTCGGCACCCGAGGCAGACACGGCCGTCATCCCGGCCGCCACGCCAGCGGCGGCCAAGGCAGTGTCACGGACAAACTCGCGGCGAGTTACTGGGATCTTCTTCATCGGTCCTTTCCTTTCTACTTGAGCTGGGTTAGGGGGCGATCGCTCTGCTGCTTGAACAGAGCCTTGATTTCATCTTCTGAAAGCGCGCGGTCGTAAAGGCGGAGATCGTCAAGGATTCCCTTGAAGCCCCGGCCAATGCTCACATCCAAGGAGTCGCCGGTTTCGATTGGCCAGAGATCCAGCAGACCAATGTCGTCAATTTCGGCCACCTCGCCGTCACGGTAAAGCTTGACGTGGTCATGGAGGTTGGGCGGCGCGGCGGCCGCGACCGTGACCGCCACGTGATGCCATGCCTCGTCGCGGGTGCCCGCCTTCATGTAAAGGTAACCAC